>Ga0302286_10002197_pt1 | contig 13709 bp, 6 predicted proteins | sample III_Fen_E2_3_FD_198765 | JGI IMG/M metagenome (GOLD analysis project Ga0302286, IMG submission 198765) | Peat permafrost microbial communities from Stordalen Mire near Abisko, Sweden - III_Fen_E2_3 | ecosystem: Environmental > Terrestrial > Soil > Wetlands > Permafrost | place: Sweden: Abisko...
TTTTTCATACAAATATATGATTCCCTGCCGATAAAGAAAAAGCACATTATAATACTCTCCATTATTATTGAATCAAAAAGACAGGTAATCTTTGTGAATACTGTATATATGTGGGGCTAAAAGATTGGAATAGATTACTTTTTTGAACCGCAAGTTGGGTACCTGCAGTAATCAGCAACCTGTTTTTTGCCTCCAATTCACTTCCGGCGACAATCAGACGTCTTCTGGAAATGTTCAAACCGTTTCTGGTGAGTGTCAGAGGCCATCCGGTGTATACAGCGTGTTTCCGGTCAAAGATCAAAAGAAAGTTGTAAAATAAACAATTTGCTTATTTTTAAACATCCTTATACCGGGAACAAAAATGAAAATTAAGTTGATCAGCAAAATAAAAGGCATCATCTGGGACTGGAATGGCACTTTATTGAATGACTCCGCACTGGCGGTTGATTCTATGAACCGGATGCTCTGCAAACGGGGGTTACCTGTTTTATCAATGGTGCGATATAAAAATGTATTCACCTTCCCGGTCAGGGATTACTATCAATTGATCGGTTTTGATTTTGACCAGGAACCCTTCGAAATACCGGCTCTGGAATTTATTGACCATTACAATCAAATGGTTAGGGACTGCTCCCTTCATGAGAATACACTGATGGTTCTGAATTATTTCAAGAATAGGGGAATCCGCCAATGCATTTTGTCGGCAATGAAGCAAGAAACGCTGGATCAATGTCTCGAATATTATCAGATTAGCCATTTTTTTGAAATGGTATCGGGACTAGATGACCATTATGCCAATTCAAAACTGGATTCAGGAAGAGCGATGATAAAAAAACTAAATCTTGAACCCAAAGAACTTTTGCTGATCGGAGATACGATTCACGATTTTGAGGTTGCATCGGAACTTGGTTGCTACTGTATCCTGGTTTCCAATGGGCATCAGTCGCATGAACGCTTAAAGAGTACCGGGGTTTTGGTTATTGATAATCTGTCACAATTGACGGATCAACAGCTACACTGATTCGTCGGATAACCCGATCGGATAGCTTATGCTTGGTTTGTCCGGCCAATATGACAGATCAAATCAGAATTGCCATTGAAGTTTTTCCTTCCAATCCCCACCACGATATATTTTTAAAGGAAATTTGAATTTAATTTTTCAGCTTGCTCTTTGCCAGCATGCATAGAAGGAGAACTCAATTTTAACTTAGCCTACCAAAATTTTTGATTGAAGATTGGTGTCTATTTTTTTTTGAAAATATAATATCTTAATATTTACCTGCTTTACCTATTTTTTCTCATGGAACTTAGTTAAATTTACAATTCTCAACATATACCCGGAACAACTTTCCGTATAAAGATTCTCTACACTGCCTATTTTGATAATACCGACTAAAATGAAAACAACTCCTCCCAACAATAGAAAAAAAGTAAATTCTGAAAATGAAATATCATCGACTCAAACGGGAGATGAAGTAGGGTTCAAAAAGAAGAAGAATACAAAAGTGGATCTTCTTTTGATTCCGCCCAATGTATCCGGGGAAGGGGCGAGTTCATTCATGGTCGTTGCTATCGGCGCTTCGGCCGGTGGATTGGAAGCGATAACACAGCTTTTGGAAAATCTCTCTCCAACAACGGGAATGGCATACATTTATGTGCAGCATCTAAGTCCTGACCACAAAAGTATGCTTACTTCAATTTTATCGAAAGTAACTGAAATGGTGGTTCAGGAGATTGATGATATGGAGAAGATGAAGCCGGACAATGTGTACGTGATCCCGGCCGATAAAGAAATAGAGGTGACAGATGGCCATATTAAATTAATTTCCAGGTCCAAAGATAAAACCACCAATCTGTCGATTGATGTGTTGTTTTCTTCATTGGCAGAGACACACAAGGAAAATGTTATTGGTGTTGTGTTATCTGGCAGTGCAAGCGATGGAACACGAGGGTTGAAAGAAATCAAAGAAGCAGGAGGTATCACTTTTGCCCAGGACGATTCGGCAAAATTTACCAGCATGCCTCATTCGGCGATTGAAGAAGGGGTGGTTGATTTCGTTCTATCACCCAAGGAAATTGCAACCGAGTTGAACTGGATCAGCAAACATCCCTTTATCAGGCGAAATGAAGTTAAAAATGCACCGGAGGATGAAATAGAAAACAGTAATCCCGATTTGAAATATATTCTTCAGATTTTACTGAAAAAAAAGAATGTCGATTTCAGTCATTATAAAATGAATACCATCAAGAGACGAATGTTGCGAAGGATGTTGATTCATAAAATAAAAACAATCAAACAATATTCCGAGCTGCTTGGTCAGGCAAATGAAGAAGTGGATTTGTTGTATCAGGATTTGCTTATCAATGTGACCGGGTTTTTCAGGGATTCAGATGCCTTTATGTATTTAAAGAAAACGGTTTTGCCCCGTTTGATCAAAAGCAAATCACAAGGAGAAACATTGCGTATTTGGGTGGCTGCCTGTGCCACAGGCGAAGAAGTTTATTCCATCGCCATGTTGTTGCTGGAGCTGCAGGAAAATAAAACGGCCAGAATCCCCTTTCAGATTTTTGCATCCGACCTTAGCCAAAGCGCGGTCAATGATGCCCGCATTGGAGAGTATTCCGTCCCGCAATTGAAAAATGTATCCCCCAAAAGGATTCAACAGTTTTTCATCAAGTCGAAGGAAAAGTATCGCATATCCAAAGCCTTGCGCGATGTATGTGTTTTTGCCCAGCACAATATTTTGAGTGATCCTCCTTTTTCCCGCATGGATTTTATCAGTTGCCGGAACCTGCTCATCTACCTTGACAATCCTGCCCAGAAAAAAGTAATTTCAATTTTTCATTATGCATTGAATGACAGTGGAATCCTGATGCTTGGCAAATCAGAAACCATTGGGACCTTTGAAGATTTTTTTACTCCGCTCAATAAGAAGTTTAAAATATTTTCACGAAAGAAAAATTCAGGTGGATTCAAAATACCGGATATTTCACCGTTAATTTCTGCCAAACACACCCTTCTGCCAAATACTGTTGCTACAGTTTCCCCTAAGAAGGCAATATTATTCCCCCAGAGTAATCTTGCAACAACTTTTGACGCGGCCTTGCTCGCTCGTTATATGCCTGCCAGTGTGATCATCAATCACGATCTGGAAATACTCCAGTTCCGGGGTTCCACCGAAATGTTTTTAGAACACCCCTCAGGCAAAGCTACTTTTAATATTTTAAAGATGGCCCGGCCTGAAATTTCCTTTGAGTTGCGCAATGCCATTCACCAGGCCATTAAAACCAAACAAGCGGTTAGCAAAAATGGGATCGAAATGAATCCCGACAAGAGTGGAACTACGATCAGAACAGTAAATCTTGAAGTGATGCCGATTCATGCAGAAGGAGAAGAGCTGTTGCTGATGATAGTATTTACTGCGCATCAAATGGATATCACGGAGCAATCCAACAACCCCGGTACTATTGAATCACCTGCAAAGGACCGCAGGATAAAGAAACTGGAGGCAGAATTGAATGCTGCCCGTTCTGCGATGAGTTCTATTATCCATGATCAGGAAGCTGCGTACGAAGAATTGCAAAGTGCCAATGAGGAAATTGTTTCCAGTAATGAAGAGTTGCAAAGCCTGAACGAAGAATTGGAAACTTCCAAAGAAGAAATTGAGTCGACCAACGAAGAGCTTACCACAAGCAATTATGAGTTACTTGCACGCAACCAACAAGTTGAAGAATTATATAATTATTACGAGGCCATTCTATCGACGGTTCAGGAGCCTATGCTCATCCTTGACAAAGACATTCGGATTAAATCTGCAAACAAATCATTCTATAAAATATTTCATGTAACGGAAGAGGAGTGTATAGGAATATCCTTGTATAATCTGGGCAATAATCAATGGAACATTCCACGCTTACGTGAATTGCTTGAAGAGATCGTTCCAAAAAACATACGCTTTCACAATTTTGAAGTAGAACATACCTTCCCTGTTATTGGTCGAAGAATCATGCTGCTGAATGCACACCGGATTATTCAGCAAAGCAAAAATGAAGAATTAATTGTACTCACCATTATCGATATTACTGAGGTACGGAATTTAGCAATCGAACTTCAGGTAAAAGAGACTAAATCATTAGAAAAGCAACTTGAAGCAGAAAAGCGGGCGCTAAAATTTTTTGAAGATAGCAACAAACGCTACAACATGATGCTCATTCATTCGCCTTTTGCTTTTGCAATATTAAAAGGGAAAAATTTGGTGATTTCCATGGCCAATGATAGTATCAAAGAGATTTGGGGTAAAGGCAAGCGCATTGAAGGTAAACCCCTTCTTGAAATTTTACCGGAAATCAAGGATGGACCAGTTCCCAATTTGCTTGATCAAGTATTTACAACAGGCATTCCTTATCAGGGACACGAATTTCTCATGCCCTTGGTTCGCAAGGGGAAATTAGAGAATGTATATTTCAATATGGTTTATCAGCCCTATCAGGAAGCTGACGAAACTATTTCTGGAATTACCATTATTGCCTATGAAGTTACCACTCATGTTATTACAAAAGAAGAACTGATAGAAGCAAGAAATAATGCTGAAAAGAAAACACAACTTGCAGAAGAGGCAATGAATTCTAAGCAACAGTTTCTATCCAATATGAGCCACGAAATCAGGACTCCAATGAATTCCATTATCGGGTTTACCAAAGTGCTTTTGAGAACTGATTTGACAGTGAAACAAAAAGAATATTTAAACGCCATAAAAATAAGCGGGGATACCTTAATTGAACTAATCAACGATATTCTCGATCTGGCAAAAGTTGATTCAGGGAAAATGACTTTTGAACAGACTCCATTTAATATGCTGGCATCTGTATCTGCCATACTTCATTTATTTGACAAGAAAACTCAGGAAAAAAATTCTGAGCTGATAAAAGAATTTGACCACAGAATACCGGAAATATTGCTTGGAGACTCGCTGCGTTTGCGCCAGATTATTATGAATTTGATGAGTAATGCCGTCAAATTTACCTCCGGAGGAAAAATTACGGTAAGAGTACGTTTGTTGAAAGAAGACGAAGAAAAAGTGACGATAGAATTTGGTATTGAAGATACAGGTATTGGAATTCCTGAAAATAAAATTGGAAAAATCTTTGAAAATTTTCAGCAGGCCTCTGCCAGCATTTCAAAAATGTATGGAGGTACCGGATTGGGACTCGCCATCGTAAAACAACTTGTTGAATCGCAGGGCGGATCTATCAGTGTAATAAGTGAGTTGGAAAAGGGTTCAACCTTCAGTTTTATCCTGAGTTTCCTTAAAGCAGAAACCATCGTGAAAGAAGAAAAGAAAACTGTATTGAAAGTTGAAATCAAAAATATAAAAGTATTGGTAGTGGAAGATATTTCACTCAACCAACTGTTGATGAAAACGCTTTTGGATGATTTTGGATTTGAATGTGATATTGCTTCCAATGGGAAAATTGCCATTGAAAAACTACAAACCAAATCCTACGATATTATTTTAATGGACTTACACATGCCTGAGATGAATGGGTTTGAAGCAACTGAATACATTCGGAATACGATGCATTCCAAGATTCCAATTATCGCATTAACAGCTGATGTTACAACCGTCGATTTAAAAAAATGCGAAGATGTTGGCATGAATGATTATATTTCAAAACCAGTAGAGGAAAGGGCAATGTACAGTAAAATAGTTCGACTTGTGAATACATCCTCGACATTAAACCCATTTTTAGCAAAACAAAATGCCATCATGAAGGCAGAAGCCATTCAGGAAACGTCAGCACACGAAAAAGCCAAAAGCATAGACCTGACTTATTTAAGGAATCACACAAAGTCAGAACCAAAGCTCATGATGGAAATTATCTCAATATATCTGGAACAAACACCTGCATTGATAAGTTCGATGAAACAAAGTTTACAGGATAAAGACTGGAAATTATTGTACAAAGCAGTACATAAATTGGTTCCCTCGTTTGCAGTGATGGGTATCAGTTCGTATTTTGAGAATATGGCAAGAAATATTCAGGAAAATGCAGGAAAACAACAAAATACACAAGAAATACCCGAATTGGCTAAACAAGTAGAAAAGATTTGTATGCAGGCATGTGAAGAATTAAAAGAAGAATTTCGTAGGCTTAAAGAATCAGAACTTGCAAAACGTTAGCCTTACTTGCCATGAAATGCACGGAATGATGCCAGTTCATTTATATCAGAATTACCTGCCAGGAAATCCGACAGGATTTTTACGACCAGTGTTAACCGGTGGGAATGGGCTAGACTTCCCATACATCATCAGGGGGGCGTAGGATCTGCCCTACTGGACTCACCCTCAAAATTGGGCACCTATACGGATGACTTGTTGGTGTTTTTTATTTCATGCCAGGAATATGCCAGGATTTGGGAAATATTGGACGTTTTGTACTGAAAAAGAATGTAAGGAAGTTTTTACATTCTTTAAAATATTTTGATTTATCAGCGTTTATCCACTGTTGAGTTACCTGTAGAATCATCTTTCATTTTCATCGCTTTTATTATGTAGTTTGGATTCAAGGGATAACCTTTCACAGTGGGGTAATTGTAATCTTTATGAATCAGAGTACATTCTTTCTTATATCCAATGTAAACCTTCGTTGGGGTTGTTGTAGTATCAGTCGGCATGATCTTTGCATTAATTTTTGGAACAGTAAGTGTAGAATCATCAATTCCAACTGACATTTTTTTATCTTTACTTGAAATAACGGTATCCGATATCATCACCTTTGCTGGAATTAATTTCTCCTTAACAGATTCAATAGCAGAGGAACGGTGCACATTCCTGTTCTTTGAGTTTCCCGAAACAGTTAATTGTTTTAATTCGGTTTTCTCCTTGAAAATTTTGCCATTATTCGTATTCAGAAAATCATTTTCCAAACGGTACTTCCCGCTAAGTACAGCTGATGATGGGATTGCTTTTAACTCTGGTTTAGCAAATGCGTAGAAAACTAATGCTATTAATGGCAAGGCAATTAGCAGTTTCAATTTTCTAAATGGAGAATGTATGCTCTTTTTCATCATTCTAAATCTTTTTCTGTTAAGTGAATAATCAAAAGAATTGGCAAATCTGATTACAGGGACATCAAGAAGCTGGTTTAATAATGTAACCTTGTAAAGAGCTGGATTTGAAGTGTGTTGCAAAGCTCTTTCATCTGCAAGATATTCATGGTTTTGCCTGATCAAATGAGCATAAACCCAAGCAAAAGGATTAAACCACTGTAGAATACACAATATTTCGACTAACATTAAATCGACCCAGTGATTTTGTTCAATATGTTCTCTTTCATGATTGATAATCTCAGTTGCTTCAATATCAGATGTTGAAGGATTTACAAAAACATAAGAGAAAAATGAGAATGAGGCTGAATAATCAACAGTTCGAACTAATTTAACAGATTCCTTAACCTCATATCCAGTTTTGCGCAATTTCTGAATTACATTTACAATTTGCCAGACTAATCTTGTAACAAGCAAGCAAATTCCTACTGCATAAATCCACCAAAAGACTTGGATCCAAGGCAATGATTTGACAATTGGATGTGTTGGTAAATCTATAATTGTATTGGTTGAGCTTTGCTCAGTCGCTACGAGTACAGTATAATGCCACGTATAAAAAGGAAGTATTATTGAGGCGATGATTCCAGAAAGCAAATAGATTCGGTTATGCTGAAAATACCGTTCATTACGTAAAAAAGACAGAAATATAATTGCAAATCCAGTCAGCCAGATTGTTGATCTTACAAGGTAAATATCAAGAATATCCATACTATTTGCCATTATTATTTTCATTTAACTCCTTCTTGATATCCTCAAGCATTTGCTCAAGGTCATGAATTGAAAGATCCTTTTTTCGGGCAAAATAAGATACCATCGCAGGGAATGAATTATTGAAATAATCACCGAGTAAGCCAAAAAGTTGTTTGCCCGAATACTCAGTTTTCATCACTAAAGGGTAATAGACAAATACTTTGCCATAATCTTTGTGTCTGACATATCCTTTTTTTTCAAGAACCCTAATTACTGTTGCTACTGTATTACGTGCGGGTTTGGGTTCATCGAAACGTTCTTGGATATCCTTAACCAATCCTTCACCCAGATCCCACAGGATGTGCATTACTTGTTCTTCTGCTTTAGTTAATTGCATTGATACTATTTTTCATTCAATACAAATGTAAACTATTTACATAGTTCTGCAAATAATATTTTAAAAAATAAACTACAACAATAGTATTTATTTATTAAAATTGACTAATAAACTACATATATAGTTTAAGTGGCAAAAATTGATATATTTGCCATTAATCTTAATTTAAAATCGATAAAAATCATGAAACGCTTTATTAGAGTAATAATTTTTTGTTCACTTATTTTTTCTGGTTGTTTGACTGCTCAAACCTTAAAATTTGGTCATGTTGATTTTCAGCAGTTGATTAAAGCCATGCCAGAAAGAGACGTTGCATTAAAATCTTTTGAAAGAATTCAAGCTGATCTTGAATCTAAATTGCAAGCAATGGGAAAAGAATATGGTGAAAAACAAAATGAATATGTCGCATTAACGCAGGTAAAAGATCCTATAGAAGCTCTTGTAAAAGTGAAACAGGATGAAATTCAAAGTCTAAAGGATAGAATTCAATCATTTCGGCAAACCGCTCAAGAGAGTCTTCAAATGGAAGAAACTAAACTTATGCAACCAATAATTGAAAGAGCACATAAAGCCATAGGTGAAGTTGCAAAAGAATTAGGCCTAATATATGTATTTGAAGAAAATGCTCCTAATCTTATAATATTATACCATTCGGACCAATCTATTGACTTGACTTCATTGGTAAAAGCCAAGGCTGGAATTGCTAAATAGTGTCGAGTCAAGGTTCTTTTATTCATTATTTCAAGATAGAACCGAATTTTGAGATACCTGGAACAAAAAAAGGGTGCCTTTTTTTGACGTCCTCTTTTTTTATTGTTTATAGAATAATTTATAAAGCAAAGTTCAATAAATGGGGGCAATTTAGTTTTTAAGCGACAATCCTTCGCTAGTATTCAGGAAATCAAACTTGTACTTTTTCCCGTCTTTCGTAAACAACACAGAAAGATTACCAGACTTGTCGGTGGCAAACCGTTTCGAATTGGAGATCCTTCGGGCTTCTTCTAAATTTTCAACCGGCAAGAAGATGGTAGCAATCGTTGTTTTCTCTCCCGACGATTTCACATCGATATCAAAATAGTCGGTCCATTTGAACTTGCTGGTTGCATTAACGAACTGAATGGGATGCTTCCCGCCTTCGATATTGAACTTTAGGGCTACCACCGGAATCATTGCCATTTTACCTTCGGCTCCTTCGAGCAACACCAGATCATCGATGATTTGATATTTTACTCCCGGATGAAACCGAACCTGAATTTTGGATTCGGGTTTAGCTTTTATTTCATCGACGACCAGAGTGATAACCGGTTTTTCAAGGACAATATGACGTCGCCATCCTTGTAGTTCCACTTTGGGATAGGCATTGGTCGGGTCCATCAGTACATAATCTCGTTTTGGTGAAGTTCTGAAATCAAGCACTTTACCTCCAATTTCATGGTTGTAGGATTGTTTGTATAGCTTGCCTGAAATTTGTTTTTCTCCGTTCACAAAAATGACGTTGTGTCCGATACTGGACGCCTGCGGATAATCCCACCTGACTTCATCAAAATATTTCTGATCGTAAGCACCGCTTCCGAGATCGCAAATGTAGTTCTCCCTTTTCCAGTTAATCATGAAATGACCGATATCAAGATGACCGTGATGCGGATCATCGTTTTTTCCGGCTTTTCCAGCCACTACCACTTTGTTTGCATCTTTAAAGTCGCTGCGCATCACCCACCAGTCGGTGGTGCGGAAATGAATGGAAGGAATTGAAGGTTCTTTGGGTGATATTGCCGAACGAGGCCAGATGATATCGAAGATGTCAGTACCTGGCCCAAAAAACTCTTGCCGGTACCATGCTGCCGCTTTGTTGTTTGTCTCTGTAGCAAGTTTGTTCATTAAATGAGAATTTCCGACTATTTCGGAGCGTGAATCTTCGAAATTGACCGAATTAGTTCCCGGAATGGTGATGTAGAGCGGGAAAGTGGCTGGATTATTTTTTAAACGTTCATTTTTGAACAGGTTATATTTGGCATTGGACAAGCGTTTTAAAGCATCGGCAAAAAATGTAGAAGTATGAATGGCGTATTCCCAGTACCCTCCGCCTTCTTGCCATTCACCGTCAACACCCAATTCATTGAGCATGCTGTTTATTCGATTGTACGCTTCTGCGACAATGTCGGTAAGTTGAGGGTTCTCAGTAAGTAAAGCAAGACCGGTAAGCCCAATGCCGGAGTTGTTGACTCCGCACCAATTGCAGCGATAGGCGCTGGCCCACCAATGGAATTCGTAATTGCCCCGAACGCGGGTTACCACTTTTTCTATGAGCGCTCCTCTGATCCGGTCGCGCTGTGCCCGATTGAGTGCCGGATAGAGCCAATCGTAAACTGCCGCCATCATGCGTCCGGAATCTCCGTTGTGATGGTCAAAATTAAAATTTACCTGATCGTCGGGAACATTCCAGGGCATGACCCGTGAATAGATGATCGGAAATTCGTGTACGCGCAACGTCCAGGTGGTCAGATCACAAAAAGCATCCGAAAATTCAAAGGCTTTATCCGCATATTTTTTCTCTCCGGTCATCTGGTACATGAAAGCCAGATTGAAAGCATAAGCACGGTAGCTCAGGTAATAACTGTCGTATTTTAAATCCCTGTCAGTTTCCGACCAGCCAGCCCTGGGGTTTTTCCCCTGAACAGGAGCAATAGGGTCGACGGGCATTTGCAGTAGCATCTTGGCTTCTGCTTCCAAACGCCGGAAAATTTCATTGCTTTCCGGATCTTCCTGAATACGTTTTAAGATGTCAGGTTTTTCCTGATCGGTAAAATACAGGTAAGGATGTTTGAGTGAAGAGATGCTGATGGCTTTATCCATATCACTTTTGGAGACCTGAGCAAAGGATGCAACAGAAATACAGATAAAAACAAACAGCAGGAGAGCAGTTCTTGGTTTAGTCATGGTTTAAATTTGAAAGTTATCTATCCAATCAATAATTCTACGCAGTTCATTTTTCCCCAGTTATTTAACGGTTGGTTGAAATTTGTTCTGGTCACATGGCAAGCTTCCATGAAAATAGGCCATGCAGGATTTTTTTTAAACATTCGTGTCTGGTAAAAAAGTATATGGTTCAGCCCTATTGCAGACTTACCCGATGTGGTAATTTTTGAGTTACCACACCTTAAAAACAGACCACATGGGTAAAGATAAAAATTTTAGTTAGACTTTGATCCGATGAATGGTGTTGCCGTCTTTGGTGACAGTCGGTAATTTCTTTTTTGCAAGTGAACAGTAGGTAAAACCACGCTCCATGCAGTATTTTTTAAGATCGCTCCATATTTCGTACTCACCCCGTGGGGTTTTTATCAAAATTATATAACCGGAGGATGATGCAGACATGACCATGAGATATTAATTGAAAATGGTTGTGTTAATTGTAATTAAGGATTACAGGAAAATGCTTGCATTGTTGGTATTGCCTGAAGTATGACTATCTACGAATCAGAAGGTTGCTTTTACTTTCGTGATACCGGGATTTTTAACTTGTCTCTATCTTTGTTTTTGTAAAACAAAATTAGCTCCGGGATACTCCATCAGAAATCAGTAAAACAGTATATCAGACTTCGAAAAGGATGATTTTTTTATAGGTGAAATGACTACATCCATGGAAAATTCAACGTTTTGGTAACGAGCAAATCTGACCATCCGTGATGAAAACCATTTGTGCCAGAGGTAGAATCACCTCTAAAGAACTTTGGAGGTTCATAAATTTTAACCGTATTGAGTACTGAACATCTGGTAATATCACTACCTGAAAATGATACTTTAACAATTTTTTTATTGATTAATCAACTATTAATGCTTACTTTCATCCTGAAAGTGGATGTTTTTGTTTTAATCACTATTGGTAATAACTGGAATCTATAATCATCACTTTCACAAATTTCTAATTTAAATTAAGCAGAGAGCATGAAATATTTATCCCACCATGTCGGGACCAACAGAAAATGATCCCGACCTGTTGGGATGGATATTGGTTTCGTCGATCTTCCATTCCATTTGGCCATTAAAAACAAATTAAATAGAGTATATGAACGAACATGAGCAAAAACTCGCAAAAAAGGATGAAAATCATGTCTGTGAGTTCTATAGGAACGTTCATAATATCAATATATTAACTAAGTTATTTTCGAATGAATAAAAATATAGTCTGCCTATTCCTGTTTTTATTAACTTTTGTTATCACTTACCCTGCTTCCGCTGAGGAAAAACAAAGCAAGACTCAAATAGACAGTCTCCGTAGAGAATTAATTAATAACAGAGGGTTCGATAAAATTTCCACTCAATTGGATCTTGCCCTTCTAATCATGGAAAATAACAATGATGAAGCGAAGATTCTGGCAAATTCGGCACTGATTGCAGCCAAAACTGCGGACAATAAAAACCTTGAAATGCGTGCTTATTTTATTCTGGGTAGAACAAGTGAGATAATGGATAAAATGGATCTATCTGATGCTTATTATGATACTGCATTAATAATCACAGAAGCATCACGCGATAATTGGTACAAAGGCGACATCCTATTCCGTAAGGGTGTAATTAAGCACAACCGCAATGAAGAAATAAAAGCGTTAGAGTATTTTAATGCCTCGCTTCAGGCTTGTCGTTTGTCAAACAATTTAAAAACCATGGGTTCTTCCTACTCCATGATGGGGATCATATTTAGGGTTAATGGACTATATGACAGGGCAATAGAATACACAATCAATTCTAGGCTAAATTATGAAAAAGCAGTTTTTTCTGAAGGAAGTGCTTGGGACACATATCTTTTGGGACGGATATACTCAGACTTAAAACTTCCTCAAAAAGCGCTCGAATATTATCAGGAGGCACTTGAAATATATAAAAAAAAGGCTTCTCAAGATGGAAACGAAAATGGAGTAGCTATTTGTTTTGAGCAAATTGGATTACAATACTTAGAATCGGGTAATTTCAAAGAAGCACATAAGTACATTGAAAACACGTTGAAAATATATACCGCCAATAAATCAAAATACGGATTATCAAATTCACATAAGAACCTGGGGATGATTGAATATTCTATGGGAAATTATGGACTGGCAGAAAAATATCTAAATGAATCACTTAAAGTGAAAAATGAAGTCGGCGATTTACTTAGTTTGCCCACTATCTATGAGTACCTTGGATTATGCCATATTGGGAGAGGGGAAAAAACAGAGGGATTCAACAGTTTAAAGAGAGGGTTGACCTTGGCCATCTCAAACAACCAAAAAAAGATCCAGTTAAACATTTATTCAAAGTTGACAGAAGTATATTTGAGCATCAATGATCCCAAAAATGCAATTGCCTGCCAGAAAAAGCAAATCGAAATTCAGGATTTAATTCTTTCGGGTGCTGCAAACATTAAAATTGAGCAATTGCAGGCAATTTATGAGATTGATAAAAAAAACGGACAGATAATAGAGCTGGAAAAACAAAACGAAATAAATTCACTGATAATCAAGCAGCATAGGATTT
>Ga0302286_10002199_pt1 | contig 13707 bp, 14 predicted proteins | sample III_Fen_E2_3_FD_198765 | JGI IMG/M metagenome (GOLD analysis project Ga0302286, IMG submission 198765) | Peat permafrost microbial communities from Stordalen Mire near Abisko, Sweden - III_Fen_E2_3 | ecosystem: Environmental > Terrestrial > Soil > Wetlands > Permafrost | place: Sweden: Abisko...
TTGTGGTCAACAAGCCTTCACCTAATGAACCAGCTAAGCCTGCGTGTATTTTTGATGTTAATTCTGCGAAATCGTATAAAAACATATCTTGAAATTTTAACGGTCAATATCTGGTATTACTAAGTCGAGCGATGACATAATGGCAACCAAGTCAGCAATTTTTTCATTTCTGCTCATGTAGTCTAATGCCGAAAGATTTGCAAAGTTTGGTGAACGGAATTTAATTCTGTATGGATTCTTCTCACCACGGCTTTCAACATAAACACCAAACTCACCACGACAAGCTTCTACTCTTTGATAGTATTCACCTACAGGTAATTTAATGATTGGTTTCATTTTAGTTGCAAAGTCACCTTCTGGAATATTGTCAATCAATTGTTCGATGATAGACATTGATTCTCTCATTTCATCCATACGATTTCTATAACGTGCTAATGAATCGCCTTCGGTTCTAATGATTTCATTGAACTGAACCTTATCGTAAGCACTATATGGATTTTTCTTTCTAATGTCGCAAGCAAAGCCAGAACCACGACCTGAAGGGCCTGTTACGCCGTAAGCAATAACTTCTTCTTTAGTCAATAAACCGGTTCCTTTTGTTCTTTGTTGGAAGATAATATTTCCCGATAGAAGTCTTTCGTATTCAGGAAGTTTTGTTTTAAAGTATGCGATGAATTCTTTTACTTTCTTTTGGAAGTCAGGTTTAATATCATACATCACACCTCCTGGGCAGTTGTAACTAACGAGTAAACGAGTACCACAGTTTTCTTCGAAGATATCAAGAATATGTTCTCTATCTCTTAAACCATAGAAGAATGTAGTTAATGCACCTAAGTCCATACCCATAACGCACCACCATAATTGATGTGATGCTAAACGAGTTAACTCAGCCATTATCGTTCTGATGTATTTTGCACGTTCAGGAACTTCCACTTCTAATGCACCTTCAACAAGAAGACAAACTGCTTCGTTATTGATGTGAGCCGAAAGGTAATCTAATCGGTCGGTTAGGTGAATTATTTGAGGATACGTGTTACGTTCGCACATTTTTTCGATACCACGGTGAATGTAACCGCAATAAGGTTTTAAATCTTTTACGATTTCACCTCTTAGATTTACCACCAAGCGTAATACCCCGTGCGTTGAAGGGTGTTGAGGACCCATGTTTATAAGGTACTCTTCTACGGTATCTAATTTTTCTTTTATATCAGCGTCAACCATTTTATATATTTCGTTTGAAGTGATTGCTTATTTAATAAGATCTATTACGTTAACCGTGTCAACATAATCTTTACGTAATGGGTAACCTTTCCACTCGTCATCAAGGAACAAACGTCTCATATCAGGATGATTGTTGAATGATATACCAAGGAAATCGTATACTTCACGTTCTTGAAGTTCAGCTGCAAGATATAAACTTACAATAGAATCAAGTTTTGGATTAACACGATCTTCTGTCGATGTTTTAAGGCAAACAACATGTTTCAATTCAGTTGATTCTAAATGATACACAACTCCCAATCCAGGATTGAAATCAACTCCAGTAAGGCTAAATAGATAATCGAACTTTGTTGATGGTGATTCTTTTAGTTGTTTAACAACTGAAAACAATTGGCTAGATGGAATAATTGCCACAACCATTTGTTTGTTTTCTGTAAAGGTTGCTTCGGGGGCAAGTTTTACGATAAAGTCTTTTAATTCTTCGTTTGTCATATCTCCGAGCTATTACATAAATAATTTAAGTGGTTGACGATCGTGTATTACCGATTCGCCTTTCATTTTTTCTTGTAATTGCATCAATCCATAAAGTAATGCTTCGGGGCGTGGAGGGCAACCAGGGATGTAAACATCAACTGGAATAACTTGGTCAACACCACGAATTACCGAATATGAATTGTAATAAAATGGACCGCCAGAAATAGCACATGAACCCATTGCTATAACATATTTTGGATCGGCCATTTGATCGTATAAACGTTTTAAAACTGGTGCCATTTTGTGAACAATTGTTCCAGCAACAATAATAACGTCAGCTTGGCGAGGCGAAGGACGATAAACTTCCATTCCAAAGCGAGCAAAGTCGTGACGAGGAGCACCTGCAGCCATCATTTCAATACCGCAACAGCTTGTAGCAAATGTTAATGGCCAAAGTGAATTTTTGCGACCCCAGTTAACTAAATCGTTAACGTTTGACATGATGATGTTTCCTTTTCCATGAGAAGCATTAAGCTCCGCCATCATTTGGTCGATGTCTGTATATTCTTTTTCTATTCCCATTTTAATGCTTGTTTTTTCCATGCATATAAAAGTCCTAAACCTAAAATTGCGAAGAAGATTAAAATTTCAACAAATGCAACCATTCCAAGTTCTTTCATTACTACAGCCCATGGAAACAAGAAAAGTGATTCCACATCGAAGATTAAGAACATGATTGCAAATAAATAATAACCTACGTTAAATTGAATCCACGACAGACCGTACGTTGGAATACCACACTCGTAGGTTTCGTATTTTTGAAGATTGTCGGAACTTGGTGGAATAAAACTCGAGAATATTACGGCAAATCCGACTAATATTACCCCGAGTAAAAAGAACAAAATTAAACCTGCTGAACTCATATTCAATGATTTATAATATTTTTTAAACCTCTTGGTTTTTAATTTAAGTTGCAAATGTAATATAAAATTTTAATCAACAATATAGTGTTTTTACTATATATGGCGATATTTTGCAAGATTGTTGGTTTGTATATCTATAAAGGCTTGTAAAAAAATGATTTAGGTAGTAATATTTTTTGAAATATATTTTATCAACAGATGTTAACAAACTCCTATTTTACTTCTTTGTTCGAAGTACTGTTCGAATTTCATTGATGTATTGAAATTGCTGATTTACCTCTTCGATTGAATGAATATTTATTATAATCCATTTACCTTGAATAACTACAATTTTGGGAATTTCAATCTTGTAAATTTTAGAATCACTTTTGATAAATATACTTGCCATTTTTACCTCGTAAATTGGTAGACTTTGGTTCATTTCTATTGTAGCATACATTCTCAAAAAAACAATTTTTGAAACATCTGTAATATTGTATTTTACAAAGTCTTTTAATCGTTGTAAATCTGCTTTTTCGGAATTATATGCTTTAGCTAAAAGTGTATCTTTTTTAGGTTCAGTTGAAAAAACTGAGGCAAAATCTTTCTTTTCGGTTGAGTCGATAAAAGGATCTTTTTTTACAATTGCAACTAAGCTGTCGTAATGGTAACGTGCTATTCCAAAATGTTTTGAGTAGTTTGAAGAATCAAGATTTTGGAGAACAGAAATAAATTCTTTGCCAAAATCATTAGGTTCAGGAATGGGGACTTGGCTACCAGAGCTTAAGAATAAAATACTACTGAAAAGTGTGAAATAAAAGAGAATTTTTTTTGTCATTTTATAATATGTAATTACTTTAAAAACCCATTATACTTTTGATATAACTGGCATTATCTTTCGTTGTGAGAATTTCCAAAAGTTTTAATGCGACATCTATTGCCGTTGATGGATTCCAAGATGTAATAATGTTTTCATCGATTACAATTGGTTCTTTTAAAACGTTTGCACCATAACTTCTTAAAGCATCTTGACGAATGGGGTTGTTATACGTAGTAGCATTTCTATTCTTTAAAACACCACTTTTGCCTATGCATAATGCTCCAACACAAATTGAAGCAATAATCTTCTTTTTGCTATTAAACGTTCGTATCAAAGATAAAAATCGTTCATCGTAGGCCTCGGTATAAAAATCATATTCTTCAAAACCTCCTGGAATTGCTAATGCATCAAAATCATCGACATTGATTTCATCTATAACAAAATCGACAATCATTCTTTGGTTAAAAGAGCTTTTTACTTCTTTTGTGAATCCACAAGTAAAAAGTTCTGTTGTTCTATCACCATCGACCATGTTCCAACCTATAACATCAATAAATACGCTTGCTTCAAAAGTTTCAAAGCCATTTGCTAGGAATAGTAAAACTCGTTTTTTATGCTTTTGATTTATTTGAGATTCTTTTGACATAAGCATTATCTCGATTACACGTCAGAATTAACTTATATAATGTTTTTAATATTTAGCTACCAGAGGCATTCTTCGTCCTAATCCAAAAGCTTTTGATGAAATTCGCAATATAGGAGGACATTGAAAACGCTTAAATTCATTGTTGTTTACCATTTTTATGGTTCGTTCAACGGTGAATTGATCAAAGCCTTGTTCTATAATTTCATTAGCTGTTAATTTTTGCTCAATATAGGCAAATAGTATTTTGTCTAAGATGTCATATTCAGGAAGCGAATCAGAGTCTTTTTGGTCGGGACGTAATTCTGCTGATGGTGCTTTGGTAATTGTGTTTGTTGGAATAATTTCTTCGTCGCGATTTATATATCGAGCTAAAGCGAAAACATCTGTTTTGTATACATCGCCAAGAACAGAAATTCCTCCGTTCATATCGCCATATAAGGTTCCATAACCAACAGCTGCTTCGCTTTTGTTCGATGTATTAAGGAGAATATTCCCAAATTTATTGGAAACTGCCATTAATAAACTTCCACGAATTCGAGCCTGTAAATTTTCTTCAGCCAATCCAAATGGTAATCCTACAAATAATGGATTTAATGCATTTTTAAATGCTTCGAATGGTTCTTGAATTTTTACAATATCATATTTTACTCCTAGTTTTTCTGCAAGTGCCACGGCATCGAATATTGAATGATCTGACGAAAATTCAGATGGTAGTAACAGTACTCGAATGTTTTGTGATCCAATGGCTTCGACAGCTAATGCCAACACTACGGCAGAATCTATTCCTCCAGAAAGTCCAAGAGTTGCTGTTTTAAATCCATTCTTTCCAAAGAAATCGCGAATGCCTAAAAGTAAAGCTTCGTGAATCTTTTCAATTTTGGGTTTTAATGTCGATTGAATTGGTTGTTCTGTTTCTATTTTATTGAAATCAAATACAGTAAAATCTTCGGTAAATGATTTTAAACTATGTAAAATTTGACCTTTTTTATTCAATACTTTCGATGCTCCGTCGAAGATAATTTCAGTATTTGCACCAACTTGATTTACATATACAATTGGTAATTGCCAACGTTGTGCATTTTCTTGTAAAACACGGTTACGAAGATGATCTTTGTCGTACGAAAAAGGCGATGCAGCGATGTTGATAATCAAGTCGGGTTGTAAAGGAGCAAGTTTCTCCATTGGTGCAATTTTGTAAATATTTTCTTTCGAAAACGAATTTTCAACAACTACTGTATCCCATAAATCTTCGCAAATTGTTACTGCAATTTTATAGCCATTAAAATGTAATAAATGAAAATCATGATTGGGTTCAAAATAACGGTACTCGTCAAATATATCATAGGTTGGTAAAAGGGTTTTGGTGAATGTATCTTCAACTTTTCCATTGTGCAAGAAAAGCGCTGAATTCAATAACATTTTACCTCGCTCTGTTTTATTTTTTATTGGTGATCCAATTATAATTCCTATTCCGTGAGAATGTCCAGCAAGTCGACTCACCGATGTTTCACATTTCTCGATAAAATCTTTTTGTTCCAATAAATCGAGTGGTGCATATCCACAAACCGAAAGTTCCGAAAACACAATCAATTCGGCTCCTTTAGCCTTTGCTTCTTCTGTCGATGCTATGATTTTTTCAATGTTGGCATCGAAATTTCCAACGTGATAATTTAATTGTGCTAATGCTATTTTCATGTTTTATGAGTTATTTTATAATGCTTTATTGAAATGAGACGCAATAAATTGCGTCTTTACATTTGTGACTGGTGTTTATTGTGAATGTGTGAAAAATATGTTTCTAGTAAATTTCCTGCAGCGGTAAACGAACTTGTCTCACCACGTAAAACCTTATCTTCAACCGAATGAATTTGTTCTTTGATGTAAGTGTTTTCGTAGAAATGCGATTTTAATCGTTCCAAAATCGATTCATGCATCCAATATTTTGACTGAAAATGTCGTCTCGATTCAAAATATTGGTTTTTGTTTACAAGGCTAAGATAATCGCTTATAGTTTGCCAAATTTCGCTTATTCCCATTCCTGTGTGCGATGAACAGGTTTGAACCTTTGGCGACCAATTTGATTCCCCTAATGGAAACAAATGTAATGCATTCGAATATTCAATTCGAGCCATATCGGCTTTATCTTTATTGACTCCGTCGGCTTTAGTTATAGCAATAGAATCGGCCATTTCCATAATTCCTCTTTTAATTCCTTGAAGTTCGTCACCAGCACCAGCAAGCATTAAAAGCAAGAAGTAATCGACCATTGAATGTACCGCAGTTTCGGATTGTCCAACTCCAACCGTTTCGATGAAAATGACATTAAAACCTGCAGCTTCGCAAAGTATAATTGTTTCACGTGTTTTTCGAGCAACACCACCTAAAGTTCCTGCCGATGGCGAAGGACGAATATATGCATTAGGGTCGGTTGAAAGTTGTTCCATGCGGGTTTTATCACCAAGAATACTTCCTCGCGACTTTTCGCTACTTGGATCGATTGCCAAAACTGCCAATTGATGTCCAAGACTGGTAATATGCACTCCAAACGTTTCGATAAAACTACTTTTCCCAACTCCAGGAACGCCAGTAATTCCAATTCTGATTGATTTACCCGAATAAGGCAAACATTTTTCAATAATTTGTTGTGCAACTTCTTGGTTTGCTGGTAATGAACTTTCGACAAGCGTAATAGCTTGGCTAAGGATTGTTCTATTGCCTTGTTTTATACCTTCAACAAACTCATCGACACTAAGTCGAGGTTTGCGTGCTGCCTTTAATCGTTGTACTGCATCGTTGCTCACTACTGGAGGTTGCTCTATGCCAGGTGTTTCTTTTAGCATGCTATCGAATGTGCCATCTTGATGTTCCATTATTGAAATGTTTTTGGCTAAATTACAGCAAAATGATGAACGATTTTTAAAATCTATTGAATAATAACTAACAAGAAATTAAGAGTAATTTTAAAACTTTTATATACATTTGAAAATTATGTTTTGGTTCCTTTCAAAAATATTAATTCCACTTTCAGGAATCTGGTTTTGGGTTGCATTCTTGCTCCTCATTGCTTTGCTAGTGAAAAACACTAAGTTGAAACAACGCATTCTTTTAGTCTGTTTTATATTCTTTATGTTTTTACTAAATAGTGGAATAATCTGTTCCATTTTACGATCTTGGGAAGTTAAACCAATCAAGTGTGAATCGATATCAAAGCCCTATAATTATGGGATAGTTTTAGGTGGTTTTGCTAGTTACGATCCGGAAAATAAAACGATTGAATTTAATAATAGTAGCGATCGTTTATTTGCTGCAATAAAACTACTCAAACAAGGTAAAATAAAGAATATACTTCTTAGTGGAGGCGAGGGAACTCTTACGAAAACTGGAAAATCGGAAGCAGATGTTTCTGCCGAATATCTTCGTTCAATTGGAATTCCCGATAGTGCTATTATTATTGAACCACTTTCAAAAAATACATTAGAAAATGTAGCTCAAGTAAAGAAAAAAATAGAGGGCAATGGTCGTGATTGTATCCTTATTACATCAAGTTCGCACATGCGAAGATCTTTAGCTATTTTTCATAAACAAGGTCTATTCCCAGTTGCATTTTCTTGCGATTTTAGAGGTGCATCTATTACAATATCCGATTTCTTTGTTTTTAAATCAAACTCACTTGAGAATTGGGATGTTTTAATTCATGAAACAGTTGGTTATGTGGTATATTGGTTAATGGGATATGTTTAAGAATTTGCTAATTATTTAATGTGCTAATAAATTGGATGTTTATAATTAGCACATTAGCATATTAACACATTATCCCATTAAAACTTCTTTTTATATACATGACAATAGGGTGTTCCATCACGTCTTTTATAGTAATGTTGATGATAATCTTCTGCTTCCCAAAATTTTGAGGCTTTTTCTAGTTTGGTAGCAACACCAAATCCTTTCGCTTTTAATTGAGCTATGAGTTTTTCGGCAATTGCTTTTTGTTCATCATTTGTATAAAATATTCTGGATAAATATTGTTCTCCAATATCGGGTCCTTGTCCGTTTACTTGCGATTGATCGTGAGTTTCGAAAAAGATTTTGGTCAATGTTTCGTAATTGGTTTTTGTATTATCATACACAACTTCAAGTGTTTCAACATGACCAGTTTTACCCGTGCAAACTTCTTTATATGAAGGATTGTTTAAATGACCTCCCTTATATCCAACTCTTGTAGAAATAACTCCTTCGGTATTTTCAAACCAATATTGAGTTCCCCAAAAACAACCTGATGCAAAAAATGCTGTATCGAATACTTCACTAGCAGGCTCAAACTTTAATGATATTGAATTTACACAATGACGTGTGTTCTTTTCTGTTAATCCCTCGCCAAGAAAAACATGACCTAAATGTGCTCCGCAATTAGTACATACAATCTCAGTCCTTCGTCCATCGGCATCGGGAATTCGTTTAACCGCACCTTTTATTTCATCATCAAAACTTGGCCAGCCACAACCCGAATCAAATTTATTTGAGCTTTTATATAAAGCAGCATCACATTGTTTGCAATGGTAGGTTCCATCTTCGTGAAAATCGAAATATTCGCCAGTAAAAGGTCGTTCGGTTCCTTTTTTAAGAATCACATATTGTTCTTCGGGAGTAAGTGGATTAAGTTTCATACTGTCAGTTTTTGAAGGTTGAGCTTGCGAACACGATTGAAGCATTAAAAATGCTACAAACATTATAGTTATTCTGATATCAAGCAATTTTTTCATTGTAATCATTTAATTCATTTGACGTCAATTAGAGTAACACTCTTACAGTTTATGTAAAAGGAAATATTTCTGCTATAACATTTTTTAAAAGACCTTATATAAATCAGAATGGAATGAAAGTTCAAAATGAAGTATCTTTGTTAAAAACTTTGTAACTTTGTAATTAAAAGAAATATATGGAATATAACAAACATATTATCCGAGATCCTCAAATTATGTTAGGGAAACCAATTATAAAAGGGACAAGACTAACTGTTGAGTTGATTATGCGAAAATTAGCAGGTGGTTATTCTGTAGAAAATCTTATAGAAAGCTATCCACAACTTTCAAAAGAACAAATTGCTTCGGTATTTGAATATGTTGCTGATGTCATTGCAAATGAAGAAGTTTTCGAAGTCGCATGATAGTCTTTGATGAAAATGTAGAAGAATATTGGATTCAACTTATTGATAAAAAAGGATATGACTATTTTTCAATTAGAAAACATTGTTGTGGAATTTCAGATAGAGAAGTGATTGATATTGTTCGGAGTAAAAAAGGTTTACTTATTACTGAAGATAAAGATTTTGGTGAGTTGTTATTTTCACATGGAATAGAAAAAGTTTCAGTATTATTTATGCGTTACGACCAGCCTCAATATTCACAAATTGAAAATGTCTTTTTAAAATGTATTGAAGATTATCTTAAGAATCCAGAATTATGTTTTATTACTATAAGCAAAAATAAAGTTAGAAATCGAAAAATGTAAATTATCGAATATTAATGTATTGGGATTTGACATTCTAATTGAATGTTCAATTCAGTGAATATTAAATTCCAGTTTACAATAAAAATAAATAAATGAATAACGATTTCTTCCCATCTCGGTCGCTAGAAGCAGCGGTAAACGAATTGTCGAAACTACCTGGAATTGGTAAAAAAACTGCATTACGTCTTGCTCTTCATATTTTAAAACACGAAGATGGATATGCTAATTCATTGGGAAATTCAATCATAGAATTGAAAGAGCATACTAAATTGTGCAAGATCTGTCATTCGGCTTGCGATTCAGAAGTATGTACTATTTGTGCAAATCCACGTCGCGAAAAAAGTATTATTTGTGTGGTTGAATCGATTCGTGAGATAATGGCAATAGAACGTACCAATCAATATGTTGGAGTGTATCATGTGTTGGGTGGAATTATTTCGCCAATGAATGGAGTAGGACCTAAAGATTTGTACGTCGATAGTTTAGTTCAACGAGCTCTTGATGGTTCAGTTAATGAAATAATATTTGCACTCAGCACAACAATGGAAGGTGATACAACTAATTTTTATCTGTATAAACGATTAAAAGAATTTCCAATAAAAATAACATCAATTGCTCGTGGAGTTGCTATTGGCGACGAACTTGAATATACCGACGAAGTTACTCTTGGTCGTTCACTTATTAATAGAATTGATTTTAGTTTAAATGTGTAAATCTTTCCTGAAGATTTACAGTATTAACACAAATAAAATATGACAACATATTATAATTCACTAACAAAATATAGCCGAATTGAAACCGTAGAAGTTGCGATTGGCAATCGCCCTGTTGGAGGAAAAAATCCAATTCGTTTGCAGTCGATGACGAGTATTGACACAAACGATATTGAGGCCGTTGTGTCACAAACGCAAAGAGTTATTGATGCTGGTGGTGATTATGTTCGCATAACAGCTCAAGGTATTAAAGAAGCCGAAGCATTGCATGTTATCAAACAACAATTATTAAAAAATGGTTACGATAATCCTTTGGTTGCCGATATTCATTTTAACCCCAAAGCTGCAGAAGTCTCGGCTCTGTATATTGAAAAGGTAAGAATTAATCCAGGCAATTATGTCGACAAACGAGTTAATGCCGAAATGCATTATACCGACGAAGAATATGTTGCTGAATTAGATAAAACAAGACAAAACCTGCAATCATTATTTAGTATTTGCAAAGAAAAAGCTGTTGCAATTCGCATTGGTGTAAATCATGGATCATTATCGCAAAGGGTAATGAGTCGCTATGGCGATACACCCGAAGGTTTGGTAATGTCGTTGATAGAGTTTTTGCAAATCTGTATTGCCGAAGATTTTCATTCAATAGTATTGTCAATTAAAGCCAGCAATACTCGAGTAATGGTTCAAGCATGCCGAATGTTAGTTGCAAAGATGAAAGAAATGGGACGATGTTATCCCATACATCTAGGAGTAACAGAGGCTGGTGAAGGTGAAGATGGTCGTTTAAAATCGGCAATTGGAATTGGTACATTATTAATAGATGGAATTGGTGATACCGTTCGAGTATCTTTAACCGAAGATCCCGAATGTGAAATTCCAGTAGCTCGTCAAATTGTAGATTATTGTACAAAACAAGAAACTATTGATTTTAAAGCAATCGAAAGCCTATCGTATAATCCATTTTCGTATTCACGTCGAAACACAATTATGGTACATCAAACAGGTGGTGGAAAATTGCCTGTTGTATTAGCGTATGCAGGTAATTCTAAGCCTACTGATTTTATTCAGAAACCCGATTATTTCTTGTTTGAATCATATCCAGGAAATGATATTTTTGATTCGTTTAATTCGATTGTACCAAACTGTCTTTTACCATTTAAAGATTGGAAAGCTACTGGCAATGGATTTCCTTTGTTTTCGGTTAATGAGTTTGTTGAAAATGAAAAACACGCTATCTGTAATTTTGTTAAAATAAATTACCAAGATATTAATGCTTTAGTTGGTTTTGCAAATAATCCTACCGTTATATTTATCCTTGAAGCAAAAACTAGAGTTGCATATCGCGAATTACGTGCAGGTATTGAATTGTTAAATCAAAAAGGAATTCAAAATCCTGTGATTGTGTCAATGAATCAAGAAGAAGCCGATAAAGAATCTTTTCAAATTACTTCAGCTTGTGGAGTAGGTGGAATGTTTATCGATGGATTGGCTGATGGTATTTGTTTGAAAAATACTAAGCTTGATGCATCTGTTGTTTCAGCAACATCATTTGGTATACTGCAAGCAAGTAGAGTTCGTTTTTCAAAAACGGAATATATTTCTTGTCCATCGTGTGGGCGAACATTGTTTGATATTCAAAAAGCGGTAAAAGAAATTCGCCAAAGAACAGGACATTTACCCAATCTTAAAATAGGAGTAATGGGATGTATTGTTAATGGACCAGGTGAAATGGCCGATGCCGATTATGGATATGTTGGTGCTGGACGAGGTTTGATTACCTTATATAAGGAGAAAGAAGTTGTTCGAAAAAACATTCCTGCCGACAAAGCAGTTGATGAATTAATAGAGCTTATTAAAGAAAACGGAGATTGGAACGATGTTTTATAGTTCTGAGTTTTGAGTTTTTAATTTTGAGTTATAAATGCAGAAATCGTTTAACTCATAATTAATTATTTCTTCTTTTCTCAAGATAGAATTTGATTTTTTCAATCAACATATCCATTTCGAATGGTTTGCCAATAAAATCGTCCATGCCATAAGCTAAACATTTTTCCATTTCACCATTCATCACATTTGCGGTTAGTGCTATAATTGGAACATGAAAGTTTGTTCCAATTTCCGAAACGCGAATTTTAGCCGTTGTTTTATATCCGTCTAAAACTGGCATTTGAATATCCATCAATATTAAATCGAATTTAAAACTCTCAAATAGTTTTAATGCCTCTTTGCCATTATTCGCTATTTCTATGTTTTTAACCATTGGTTCTAGGGTAAGCGATAGAACTTTTTGGTTCATTAAATTATCTTCAACAATTAAAATAGAAGCTTCAGAAAGATCTTTGGGCATGTTCATTAATGACGCAGAATCTGATTCCTCGCGATGTACATCTGGAACTTGACTTTTCCATAAAACAATACTAAATGAAAAAACATCGATAGTATTTTCTTTCTTCGTATGTATAAGCTTTCCACCTAATGCTTGAATCATTTGTGTCGATTTAGATAGATTCATTATATCTATTAAACTCGAAAAATCATATTTAAGACCTAATTCAGTATTAATTGTTTGGTCTTTATTATCATGTTTAATACCTGAAGTATGTATTTCAAATAATAAATCGACAGCACTCGTTGTTTCTTTTTTATTATGAACAAAAATATTGATTTCAGCATCATTTCTATTGCTATGTAAAAGGATGCTATCGAAAATTCCTTCAAGAATTTGTTCTATAATCTTTGCATTCCCTGTTAGTTTTTGAGGAATATAGCTTGAAATATCAATGCCAATTTTTACGTTGTTTTTTTCGTGTTTTCGTGTATAAGATTTTGCAATATCCTTAATTGTATCTGAGATATTGAAAAATAAAATATGTTGTTCGTTTGTATTTTCATCATTAGTATTAACTAAATTCAACATAGAACTCATAGCAAGCGAAAGATTCATTACCGAAGTATTTATAGCATCGATATATTCTTGTTGATCTTTAGAAAGTTCTTCTTGACGCATTAGGTTTGTTATCCCCATAATGCTATTTAGAGGTGTGCGAATTTGATGTGATAATTCGTTAAGCAAATCGATTTTTTCTTTGTGGGCAATTTCTTCTTTCTTATGTTTAAATACAGTCGCTATTTCTTTTCGTCTCGATGAAACTCTAAACCATTCATAAGTAGCTGTTGTAAGTAAAAAACAATTGTAATACAAAAAGAATAAGCCTTCACCAATTCCTAAATCAATTGCATTATGTTTTATGAATAATAGAATTACTGCAATAATAAATAAAGAAGTTGAGAGTATAAAACCAATGCCAATTCCTAATAATGAAATAGATAGAGTAGGGATAATAAGAAACCAAAATGAATCGTAGCCCGAAATACCTTTTTGTTGAAAATAATACAGAAAACACACTGAAACCAAAA
>Ga0302286_10002207_pt1 | contig 13676 bp, 10 predicted proteins | sample III_Fen_E2_3_FD_198765 | JGI IMG/M metagenome (GOLD analysis project Ga0302286, IMG submission 198765) | Peat permafrost microbial communities from Stordalen Mire near Abisko, Sweden - III_Fen_E2_3 | ecosystem: Environmental > Terrestrial > Soil > Wetlands > Permafrost | place: Sweden: Abisko...
TCATCAAGCTAAGGTAATTCGCATTATGAGTCTGCTGGTCGACTCCACCGTGTCGCAGTCCCAAAGTATGGCCCATTTCATGCGCCAGCGTCCGCCATTGAGCGCAGGCGTTCAACAGGTATCCGTCTGGATTCACGGTAAATTCTCCCAGAGTGAGCATGAAATCATTGCCGGGGAGACTGTTATCGTCGGGAGTCGGAGAAAAGAACACCTCGGACACGCCAGTAGAACCAGAGATGTAAGCAAACGTGCTGGAAGTATCGGGAACTGTAACAAAGTCCGGTGCCACATACATTTTATTGAGGATGTTAGTGTCAAAGCCGGTGATTGCGCGCATCTGCCCTGCGCCGGTTCCAGTAGTAATTTTTATGTAATTGCCGGCTCGTACCCCGCCCGACGGATAAGCGTCGCCCACAAGAATATTGTCGGGACCTGCCCCACTGATTGGGTGATTTGCGGGAGGCGAATCTACGAACTCAAAATGATCTGCCGAGACCGCGTACTTGAACGCCAGCTCACGAGCGTCTTTGTCGAGAGATCCGAAGAAATTGTCCTTGGCATCCTGGAAAGAACGCGTGCTGACGCCGGGAAGATTGATCGACCCAGCAGCCCCGAGATACAAAACTTCCACCAGTGCGGAATTGTTACCGCTCATTCCGATCTGATCGCCGCCATTCAACTGCCCCTGACCCATGTTGTAGGAGAAGGGTTCTCCGTCAAAATCAACGCCCGAGCCGCCATCGATATGCATTGTGATTCCAGCTGGAATCGTGGCCGGGGTTGCGCCGTCGCGCCGTACGCCATACAGATTGCCAGTAAGGGCTGGCGCGGTCGCCAGCATCGCGGGAAGATAGCCTGCTCCGCCGCCAAACGCCGTAATCACTCCCGGAGCTGGATGGAAGTTAAAACCCGGCTGATCGCTAAGCCAATCCATCTCCACAAACAAATCGCGCTGGCCGACGATTGCTCCCATCGTTGCCAAATTCAGGTCAGGTATGCCGTCCTGGTCCATGTCGATTCCACCGGTCTTCCAATGGTCCAACAGGCCGTCCTGGCTGGAATCGAGATGATTGGCGCGGAAAATGACCTGCGCGCCTCCATTCATCGTTGCTTCAAAAGCGATGCGATGGTCGCCGCGCCGGATGGTGCGGTCAATTCCGAATTCGTCTTCGGCCGCATTGGAGATTTGCATATTGACGGAGATCGCCGAAACGACGTTGCCGACGCCTAACCGATCTCCCACCTGCACGACTGGTATCGCTGTGTACGGATGAAATACCAACGCGTTTGTGCCGGTAAGCTGGTGCTCGGTATCCACCCGGATGGTCCACAGCCCGGTGCCGCCGGAAAAAAGCAGAGGTGTATTTTTGGTTACTGGATTTGTGCGGCTGGCGTGGCTGGGGGTACCGATGAAGGAGATCACGAAGGAATCGTCCGCGATACCAGATGCCCCAAAATCAACGTTGGTTACGGCGATGCGGCTATTAGTGGGATAAGAGGCAAAACTGACGGGATTATTGTTGTCGTCGTAGCCGAGTTCGGCTGCATTCTTACAAGTTTCACCGGGGTCACAGATGCCGTCGTTGTTGCCGCCCGTATTCAGCACCTCCACCATCAACCCGGTTACTCTGATGACTTGCCATGCACTGCCCGTGTTGACCGAGGCAAAGATTCCGGGGCCTGCCGTGAGTCCCAGATGAGTCGCGCCCGCAGCCGTGAGCGTTCCCTGAAATACCACCACGTTTCCGTCGTCGGAAATTCCTGGAGTGGTGTCCAGATACGAGAAGTCTGTTCCGGAAGCAATCGTGGTCTGCGATACGAACCCATTCTTAAACAGTATGACTTGATTGAGTTGGAGGCCGCTGTTGAAGGTGGTGACCACCATACTTCCGTTGGCGGCGATTACTGGTTGCGGTGCGGAAGACTTGATGGCGAAAGTACTGGAGACACCATTTGTAACTTGGACCAGCTCATGAGTTGTTCCGTTCACTGCTCCAAATACAGCAACTCCGTTGGCGTTAATACTAGGTGCGCCATTCAAAGCCGTATACGGCTGACTGGTTCCTGCGCGTGCGAGATAAACGAAACTATCGGTCGCATTGGCGTCCCAAATTCGAATATTTTGCGATACGCCTGTAATAAAATCTTTGGCCACTACTTGATTATTGGTGTTGATTTGCAATTGCACGTCGAAGAAATTGCGGCCCAGGTTCGCCTGCCCGGGGTTGATGTCCCTCGGGAGATGCAGGTCCCCATCTGAGACCCAGATCGTCTGCCCGGTGGCAGTCTGGCCCATGAACGCGCAAAGACCGTTGTCGTTAATCGAAGGAGGGCCTAGGGCGGTAAAAGTCCCGCTTTGTGTGCTGGCCACAGTGTAATATTCGTAAAATTTTCCAGGGATGGGGCTCTGCGCGCTTAATAACGAAGCGCCTGTGAGCAATAACATCCAAACACACGAAAAAGTTCGGCGCATGGTCTGAGAAACCTCGAGTAATTTCGCGGATGCAACCAAGCCTGGTTTGAGACAACTTTATTCTGCCCGCATGGCAGTCTCAGATACGCTCCACCTGTCAGCGGGCCGACCCCAAGTACAACGTTTTGTTAGTCTACAGCCCCCAGAGGGCAAGTGGGCCCGTTGTAATGAGATTTATCTAAGTGGCTCCGGTCTCTATAGGCTAGTTCAGCTCCCTGACCCAGATGTTGCGGAAGCTGAGAGGCTCGCTTTTGTCGCCGTGGGCCTGGAGCTTGATAGGAGCGCTGGTGTAGGCCTTGTAAGAGGGCTTGCCGATGTAGAGCGTCTCGCCCTTCAGCTCGAAATGGTTCTGGACCAGGATTCCGTTGAGGAAGGCAGTGACATACGCCGGAGTCTTCAGCGAGCTGTCTACGTTGAAGGTGGGCGCTGTCCACACGACGTCGTAGGTTTGCCATTCGCCGGGCCTGCGATTGGCGTTCACGAGTGGAGGATTTTGCTTGTAGATGCTGCCGGCCTGGCCGTTCACATAGGTTGGGTTGTTGTAGTTGTCGAGCACTTGCAACTCGTATCCGGCATCGCCGGGACCGGTGGAGGCGAGAAAGAGTCCACTGTTGCCACGGGCCTGGCCGGTGCCGGTGATGTTCTCAGGGACGCGCCACTCGACATGGAGCTGGTAGTTCTTGAAGGATCGCTTGGTCTCGATGTTGCCGGTCGCCTTGTTCACGGTCACGATGCCGTCGGCGACGATCCACTTGGCGGGCGACTTGTCAGAGACGGAAACCCACTCGTCGAGATTCTTGCCGTCGAAGAGAACGATGGCATCGGACGGAGGCGCGGTGCAGGTGACCCCCGGAGTCACCACGCGGGGAACCGGCTGCCAGACTTCCGTGTCTTCGGGTTTTGGGGCAGGCTGAGTTTGCGCCTGAAGAACGGACGGCTGCGCGAGAAGCGAAATTGCCATGGCAAGCAACGCCGCGCCGCGGACAAGTGTGGAAAGGTAATTGCGCGTCATTAGACGAAAATACACCGAAATGCGCCGGCGCGGCCAAGTAACAGTGACCCGTACTCGGCAACACCTGCCCTGTATTCTTCAGACGAGGTCACCATCATGGATAGTGCCAACCGGCGTTTGATGTGGCATGGCATGTTCTTGTTCTTACTGGGACTGCTAACGGGTTTCGTCGAATCGCGTTTCACCAACCTGCGTATGGGATTGGCCGCGCACCTGGAAGGCGTGATGAACGGGATTTTCTTAATTGCGCTTGGAGCGGCCTGGAGCAGCGTGCGGTTGTCGCCGAAGACGAAGTCGGGCGCGTACTGGATCGCTCTATACGGCACTTATGCGAACTGGTTTGTAACCACACTCGCCGCTGTTTTCGGCACCGCGGCACTTTCTCCCATCACGGGGGCTGGACACAGTGGGCAGGGGTGGCAGGAGAGCGTCGTGACGATTGGGTTCATGACGGTGGGCGTCGCCACAGTTGTGTTGTCAGTGTTGGTGCTATGGGGACTTCGTGCGGTTGCGAGTGTGCGGGGTTGACAAACACAATCGGCTGACCTATCCTATGCATCGGATAGCGAGGTATGTAATGAATTTTAAGGGGACCCTGCCGACTTTGATCCTGGAGGCGGTGGAGCAGGAGCCGAGCCACGGATACCGCATCGCTCAGGGTATTAAGGAGCGCTCGAAGGGCGTACTGGATTTCAAAGAGGGGACGCTGTATCCGGCGCTACATAAGTTGGAAAATGAGGGGCTGGTCGCCTCGTCGGAAGAGATCGAGAATGGCCGCGCGCGGCGATACTACCGCATTACGAAAGCGGGACGCACGGTGTTGGCCAAGGATCGAGCAGAATGGCGAAGGCTTTCGCGGGCGGTAACGATGATCTTGGGGGAGGCGTAAATGATTACGGCATTCGAGACATGGCTAACACAAGCGACTCGACATCTGTCGCGTGACGCGGCGACACAGGTGCGCAGCGAAATTCGGGAACATTATGACGCCGCGAAAGAGAGTGCGATGGTGCATGGCTCCAGCAGCGAGGAAGCAGACCGAGTGGCCTTAGAGGCACTGGGAGATGCGCGGGCGGCGAACCGACAATATCGCAAGGTGATGTTAACTTCGGGAGAAGCGAGAGTGCTGCGCGAGGGCGACTGGGAAGCCAGGGCGATTTGCTCGCGCACGTGGCGGAAGTGGCTGATGCTGGCGGTTCCGGCAGGAGTGTTGCTGGCGGGGATTGGGTTCGCCTTCGCCAACCAGGCTGTCGTAGCACAGGTGCTGCTGGTCGGCGGACTGGGCATGAGTCTACTGTTCGCGGCGATGTTCCTACCGGTGTACACGCCGGCGCGAAGCCGTGTATTTCGCGCAGTGAAATGGGCGGTGATGGTTGGGATCGTCGTAATGGCGTTCTGGCCGATGCTACTGCAATGGTCGTGGCTGCTGTTTTCGTGCCTGTGGCCCGTAGCATGGGTGGAGTGGACGCGGGGTTCGATCAGGCGGAAGTTGCCTATCGAGAAGTGGCCGAAGCAGTTGTATCTGTAATCGTTCGAAAGTTGGAAAGAGGCGCCGCGTGGATTCGAGTCCGCGCGGCGTTTTTCTGTTGTCGCGGTGAGAGTCGAAAGAAGTTGAAGAACTCGGTCGAAGCTGCAGTTGCACGCGTTCCGTGAGCTGGGTGTCTTTGAATACCGAGAAGTTGGACTCCTTGAACATGGGACAAGTGAGCTGGTTGCGTCCGAGGTTACCGAAGTGGCGCGTGCCGGCAAGGCAGTTACTATCGCCCGATGACGAGATGGCCGTCGTGTTGCCGAAGGTGCACGGGACGGCGAACGATATCAGGTCATGGTAGTTGGCCGGAGAGTTGCCGTAAGGTTATAGACGCGTGGTTGGCGAGTGGTGACGCGAGACTATGATTCGCTGCAATCAGTTTTTTAGATGGTCGTATTCGGACTGCGCCTGCTTGAGCAAGGACAGGTCAGTATCCGCCTGCTTCCACAGGGAGAGGAGATCCTGGTACGAGCGGCGAGCGGCCGGCTTGTCACCAGCCAGGGCCTGAGCGCGCGCCAGTTGCAAAACAGCCAGCACTTCAATGGGAGAACTCTGCGCCACACCGCGATGGGCAAGCATCTTCTGGAACTGCGCAGCAGCTTCGGCTCCGTCGCCGGCCTTCAGATGCGCTAAGCCACGCACGTAAATCGGTACCATGGCGCTGACGTTTTCCAGACCCAATTCGTAGGGAGTGGCAACCTCTAGCAGAGTGATGGCCTGTTTGGCATCGCCTTTCTGTAGCGCAATAGTGGCGCGGATCGAGGGCAGCCAGTAGGACTGGAGGATGGTGTCTGAGGGAGATTCCACATTCAGTTTGTCGGCTAGCTTTTGGGCTTGGGCAGCATCGCCTGACGCGGCAAAGGCCATAGCGGCGGCAATCCGGACGTCGCGTCCGGGAGAAATCGCGAGCGCTTCGGCCGCCATCTGACGGGCCTCGGCCGGATTTCCGAACAACGCTTCACGGTATGCGCCATTGGCCAGCCAGAGCGCCGCGGCTTCAGGAGATCCGTCGCGCTGAGCCGCTGCCACCGCACGTCGCGTGTCTTCGCGCGCCAGCCGTAACTTTCCAGCAGAGGCGTCCGCGTCAGACTGAAGGCCCTGAAGACCAGCCTCAGTTCCGGGCACCTCGTGCGCCGACTGCACCTGCTTGTGCATCTCCGCCTGATCGTTTTGCAGGAAAGCGATGCCGTAGCGCATTTCGCGGAGGTATTCGTTCTCAAAGCCCTGCTGCTTCGCCTGTTGGTAGATTGCCAGCGCCTCGTCTACTCGACCGAGGGCGATGTATGCGGCCATCAGGTCGGCGTATCCGGTGACGGCCGTGGGTGCAACGTCGATCGCGATGCGCGACTGCTCGGCGGCCTTGTCGAAGTCGCCCATGACTTCGTAGTTGAGCGCGAGATTAACGTGAGGAGCTACCTCGTTGGGGTACTCCTGCGACCATTGCTTGTACACCTCGTTGGCTTTTTCGAGTTCGCCGGTGGCAAAGCTGTAGTAGGCTGCCTCAATGTAGAAGCGTTCGCGCTCGCTAACGCGGTCGCGCAGTTCAAAGGCCTTGCGGAAATTTTCGCTGGCGGCTGAGGTTTCGCGCAAGTTGTATTGCGCCATGCCAAGCGAAGCGTAGGCGCGGGCAAAATTGGGGTCAAGTTCGATGGCCCGCTTGTGGTAGGCCACCGATTCCCCATCCCCTTTCAGGGCTTGCATGGAGCGGCCAATGCTGTAAGCCTGCAAGGCATCGAGAGAGGAGGTCGTCACCTGATCGAGCGGCTTATTGAAGCGCTTGACCGAGATCAGCGACTCTCCAAGCTTTTCGCGCAGTTCGTCGCCCACCTCGCCTAGCCGCTTGAGCACATTGTCGCGATTGGCAGCCTCCACTTGCGCGCTGGCTAGAATGTCTCCGGTCTGGCAGTTGATCGCCTTCAGCCCGATGAGGTAATGCGTGCCTACGCTGCCGATGGAGCCTTCGAGAAGCGCCTTGCTGTTGCTGCGCAGGCAAACTTCCCCGGCGACCTCGTGGGTCAGACGAGCGTCGGGAGGCTTGTCCATCATCTTGAGCGTCGAACTGACGCGGCGCTCGGAGAGGACATTAAGGTACGGCGACTGCTCCAACTGAATCGCGAGCGCCTGCTTGAGCGTTCCGTCGAAGACGGTATCGCCGGTGGTGTTCACGAAATCGGCAATGACGATGGTGTCTTTCTGGCCCAGCTTGGCGGCCGGACGCGAGCGCTGGTAGAAGAAGTATCCGATCGCACCAGCGACCACCAGGACGGCGGCGATCAGGCCGGCAATAAGCTTCCAATTCCGCCGCGGTGGGAGTGTGTCGTCTTCTTCGTCGAGGGGCTCCGGATACACCGATATCGGGTTCGGACGCTCAGCCGATTTGTGAGTCGGCGGCTTAGGGCGGTCGCCAGACTTCCGCGACGGCGGCTTGGTTACGTGACGCGACGGCCTTGGGGCAGGAGGCTCGCCATCTTCTATGGTGGCGAAGATCTGCGAGTCGGTAGTATCGCGTTTGATGCGCTTCAGGTCGGCGCAAATTTCCGACGCGTGCTGATAACGGAGTTCGCGGTCCTTCTCCAGGCACTTGGCGATCACGTCTTCGAGTCTCGGCGGAACATCTGGATTCAGTCGGACAGGCGCAATCGGCACAGAGTGAAACAGCGCATCGAACATGTTGGCCGAGGTGCCGCCGCGGAAGGGCAGCAGGCCGGTCACCATCTCATAGAGCACAATGCCGAATGAGAACAGATCGGTGCGCGCGTCGAGGTCCCAGCCACGAGCCTGTTCTGGAGACATATAGGCCATCGTCCCCATGAGCTTGCCGGGATTGGTGAGGCGAGCCCCGTCGGGCTCCGTCATCATGGTGCTGCGCTGGGCATCGATCAGTGGATTGGGTAGGATTTTGGCCAAGCCGAAGTCCAACACTTTGGCATGACCGCGCGCGGTGACGAAGATGTTGGCCGGCTTAACGTCGCGATGAACAATGCCCTGCTTGTGCGCGGCGTCGAGTGCGTCGGCAACGTCGAGCGCAATGCGTAACGCCGGGTCCAGCTTCATCGGATTTCCGTCGAGTATCTGGAAGAGCGAGTTACCTTCCATGTACTCCATCACGATGAACGGCTTACCGGCCTCCTGGCCGATCTCGTAAACGGTGCAAATGTTCGGATGGTTCAGTCCAGATGCGGAGCGGGCCTCACGGCGAAATCGCTCCAGCGCCGTGGGGTCGTCATTCATTTCTTCGGGCAAAAACTTCACTGCCACGAAACGGCCAAGGTCGAGGTCTTCCGCTTTGTACACGAGCCCCATACCCCCACCACCGAGCAACTCAACGATTCGGTAGTGGGAGATGACGGTATCGATCATTTTGGGGGAATCAGAGAAACCTCTACGGTCAAAATGGTAGGGAGTGGCGGAACCTAAGTCAAATAATTAAGAACGGGATTGCAATGAGGTCGCGCAATTACTGGCATTTAAGTTTTGTATTGCTAGCACTTTAGTTTCAAAACGCGAGAGCGCCGCGATCGTACTTGTTTAGCCACTAGTCGGCGGCCGTCGAGGCGGCGGCAAAAGGAGTGGGGATTGGCGACTGCTTCTTCGGGCGAAGTTTGCGGCGCGATGGCTCCTCAATAAATCGGTAGACGAGTATGGAGATGGCCAGCATCATGACCAGCCAAAGGCCGATTCCGACGAAGCCTTGATTGCGCAACTCCTGGGTTCGCATATTGTGGAAGAATGGCCAGATGAAGGTGGCATGCAGTAAGTAGAAGCTGTAGCTGGCATCGCCAAACAGTACCAGTGCCCGGTTGTTGAGCCACGAAACCCATTTGGGCTCCAGCGCTATGCCATAGACCAGTGCCGCGAACGCCGGACCTGACATCGCAGTGTGCACCATAAGGTAAGGAACGTAACGGGAAGCAAGAGCAGTTGCCGCCGCGCCCAGCAATCCGAGCGATATGAGCGGCAGCGCCAGCATGGGATTGCGCTCGCTACGCAGGAACAGAAATCCGCAAGCCATGCCCATTAGGAATTCAGGCAAGCGCACCAGGGGAAAGAACTTCACGAAATTGACGGCGGCGCTCCAGTCGGCGCTGCTGACGTAGGGCGCTCCGGCTGGGCGCATGGCGAGAAATCCGCCGGAGATGGCGAGGCCTGCAAGCCAGCAGACAGGGATAGTGGTCCACAGAACTTTGCGCGAGAACTTGCCAAATCGCAGCAATACGAACGGAAATATCAGGTAGAAGAGGGCCTCGACGGAGAGGCTCCAACTCACCGCGTTCCAAGAGAGCGCCGCGCCCGGGACCCACGATTGCAGCAGCAGCACTACCAGTGCGGAGGTCAGGGCGAAATGCCGCTCGCCAAAAGCAAAGAACGGAACGTGCATCTTGAGGGCGCCGATGATCCAGAACGGGGAGGTGAGTAAAAGAGCAAAAAGATAGGCGGGATAAATGCGAGCGAAGCGGGTCTGCCAGAAATCGCGCAGCACGATGTTGCGCCCGGCATAGGTGTACACAAGGATGAAGCCGGAGAGCACGAAGAAGAAACTCACGCCCACATAGCCGATTCCGGCAAAAACTTTGAGCCAGGGCGGGCCCTGGAGAACGCCGATCTCGTTCATGTGAAACAGCGCCACGTGGAAGGCGGCAAGGAACCGCAAAGACGTCAAAGCGGGCAGGCGGGGGCGTGGGGCCTCAAAGCTCATAAAACTGATACGAAGGCCGAACAAAATCGGTTCCGCAAGATCGCGAGTCTATCAGGGGGGACGGCGAGGATCCCGTGACCTGGAGTGCAGCGAGTGGATGGATCTCCGACCGGCAGATGCACTCAAGTTACGGGATGCAAGATAGCGCCATCGTTCACTTCCTCAGCGACCACGGTAAAGCGGGTGAGATTGGCAGCGCCGAAGGAGGTCGTGATGGCTACGTCGGAGGCGTCGCGTCCAATCGCCATTAGCACCCGGCCGATGCGTGGAATGTTATTGCGAGCGTCAAACACCCACCACTGGTTCTCCAGGTAAACCTCGAACCAGGCGCTGAAATCCATCGGAAGGACTAGCGGAACACCGATGTCGCCAAGGTATCCGGTGGCGTATCGTGCCGGAATGTTCAAGGCGCGACAGAAGGCGATGGCGAGATGCTGGTAATCGCGGCACACTCCCACCCGGTCGGTGAAAACATCGAGCGCCGTTCGCGTGGGGCGCGCGTGCTGGTAGCCGAACCTTACCTTGGCGTTCACCCAGTCGCAGATGGCCTGCACCCTTCCCCAACCCGGGGCGACCTGGCCAAACAATTCCGCCGCTACGTTTGACAGTCGGTCGACCTCGCAGTAGCGGCTATTCAGCAGATAAATAAGCGTTTCGTCGGGCAACTCGCCTACTGGATGCTCGCGCGCATCGGGCGAGACCGGATCGGTGGTCCCGGGGTCTTCGATCAACGTGCTATTGCTGAGCCGAAGCATACACCGAGGGGCGACAAACCGAGTGCACCGATTGCCGAAGCCGTCCATGTAGCTGGTGAGCGGGACGGCAGGCTCGATCTGCATCTCATCCGGCTCGCGCAGGTCAGCAACGCGGGAAGGATGCACGCTTAACATTGAGACCATCGCCACTGGCGCGGGAATCTCGAACTCGATGTCGTATCCGAGGCGAATAAACATGCCGCAGTATAGCCTTTTCGGCGGGTGAGTTTTCTACTTGGCACCAGTTTGAAGCTTTTCGAACGGGATGTTCATAATCGGGTAGAGCTGCCAGTCTCTGTAATCGAAGTGCCACCACTCGTTGGGATTGACGGTGAATCCCTCCGCCTCCATAGCGTTTCGCAGGAGGGCGCGGTTGGCATTTTGTTGCACGGTGCCACCGGCGTAGTCGGAATGGGCACGCTCGGACATTTCGTCGTAACCGCTGGGCATGTCGAGCGGCTGGCCGGTGCGCAACTCGTATGCGGTGAGGTCGACGGCGCAACCGCGGTTGTGTTTCGACCCTTTCGACGGATCCGCGACGTAGGGATGTCCTTCGACTGGCGTACCGTCCCAGAACATCTTGGTCACGTACCACGGGCGATAGCCATCAAAGATGAGCAGCCCGTATCCATGCTCGTGAAGTTTGCGATTGGCGCGCACCAGCGCCTCGGCGGCAGGCTTCTGCATGAATGCGCGGGCTTGGCTGTAGAACGGCGTACCCATGAAGTTGTTGTCGGAAGCATAGTGAATGTCGAGCTTGATGGTGGGGTCGAGCTTCACCAGCTCGACGAGATCAGGCTGGCGAAACGGGCCAGCTTCGGCGGGAGGTTGCGATTTGAGGGCCTCGGCGCGCAGCTGCAGCACCGGTTTGAGTGGAGTGATCTTGAAGGCCTGCTGCTGTTCCTGCGCCAGCAGCGAAGCGCAGGCCAAGAATAGGAAGGCGAATCGACGAATCATGGTGACTCAGGATAACGCAGGAGAGCGCGGCTTCTGATTTGCTCGCGGACTCTCATCCTGTAAGTTAGATTCAGGCTCTGGCCGTCACTACTATGCAGGGAAACGAATCTGTCGTAATCCGTCCGGCGCGCAACATTCTGGGAAGCTTGCGCGTGCCGGGAGACAAGTCCATTTCGCACCGCTACGCCATGCTGGCGGCGCTGGCGCCCGGGCGCTCGCGGCTGGAGAACTATTCTCCCGGCGCGGATTGCGCCAGTACGATGGGCTGCATGCGCGCATTGGGTTGCACAGTAGAGCGCGACGAGAAGGGCGCGGTCGTTATTGATGGCATCGGTCCGCAGTTAAACGCGCCGACAGCCCAACTCGACTGCGGGAATTCGGGCTCGACCATGCGAATGCTGTCAGGCATCGTGGCGGCACAACCATTTAGCAGCGTGTTGATTGGCGACCAGTCGCTATCCCGCCGTCCGATGAGGCGGGTGATGGAGCCTCTGCACAAGATGGGTGCGCAGATCTCGTCTCATGGGGACTGTGCTCCTCTGGTCATCACCGGTACGCGCTTGAGAGGGATCGAATACGTTGTGCCTGTGGCCAGCGCACAAGTGAAGACGTGCCTGCTGTTTGCTGGGCTGCTGGCCGAAGGCTCAACTACCGTGGAAGAACCAACTCGTACCCGCGATCACGGCGAGCTGGCGCTGCGGGCGTTTGGCGCGGAAGTCACTCGCTCGCGAAACTCGGTGACGATTGCTGGCGGTCAGCCACTGCATCCGCTGGAAGCATTCATTCCGGGCGACAGCTCTTCGGCGGCGTTCTTCCTGTGCGCGGCGGCGCTCTTTCCCGAGTCGAATCTCGTGATTGACGGCGTGCTGCTGAATCCCACGCGCTCTGCACTGCTGGATGTGTTGGCGGCCATGGGATGCCGCGTCAACATGATGAGAGTCGAAGAACAGTTTGGCGAGCTGGTGGGGACGATTTCTCTGATTTCCAACATTAGCAAACCAGTGGAGATTTCCGGCTCGCAGACTGCGTTGCTCATCGACGAGTTGCCGGTGCTGGCTGCGATTGCCCCCTACACCGCAGGAATGGTGGTGCGCGACGCGGGCGAACTGCGGGTGAAAGAGTCAAACCGGCTCACTGCGGTCACGAGCAACCTGCAGGCCATGGGAGCCGAGGTGGAGCAGACCGCGGATGGATGGAAGATTCCCGGCGGCCAGAAATTGCATGGCGCGGAGATTGAGAGCTTCGGCGATCACCGCATCGCTATGGCGTTCGCTATTGGCGCATTGAAGGCCGGGGGCGAAACGCTTATTCGGAGCTCGGAGTGCGTGGGAATTTCGTATCCGGGGTTCTTTACAGATCTGGACGCGCTGCTGGAACGATAGCGGAGAAAGCCAGGCAAAAACATGGAGCGGCCAGCTGGCCACTCCATTCGTGTTTAACACGTTCTCAGCCTTGATTAGTATTCGCTATCGTCAGGCTCGACCCGTTCCGGGCCCCCGCCTTCATGCGGAGCCATTGGGAATTCCGTGCGCGGCTCCTCGGCTGTCGCTTCGCCTTCTTTCTTCTTCAGACGGACGACCGTGATCTTGGCGAAACCTTCTTCAAACTTCGGCGGACGCAGCTTGCCCGCCATGCGTAGCATGACTTCTTCCGGCACGTTACGCTCGCGACGATGGTTACGCTCGATGCAAACTTCAGGCGGAACGTCGAAGAACACGGCGTGAGCTTCGTAGCCAAAATCGTGAGCGAGCTTGATCCAACTGCGGCGCTCGTGCGGCGACAAGTTAGTCGCATCCACGTAGTTCCACGGGCGACGAGCCAACAACCGGGCGCGCAACATCGAACGCAGCGTGGAGAACACCAGATCCTGGTAGCGCTGCTCGGTAACGTCGTCGAACAGGAGGATGCGCACCATGTCGCTGGAGAGCGGCAGAATGCTGTGGCGCTTGAACCACGTGCTCTTGCCCGAGCCCGGTAAACCGATGGACAACACGACCGCGCCTTTTGACTTCTGTGACTCATGCGGCGCTGGAGGACGCGACGCCGCGGCTGCCGGTTCGTTAACCTCGGGTTCGGCATCGGCTTCTGAGCCTTCGCCGGTAGGACCACCCGGTGCAGGCAGAGAAGGTGCCGGTCCAGTTGCGGGCGCTGGAGCTTGCGGGCGTCCACCACGTCCGCGGCGTCCACGACGGCGATTGCGATCACGCGGCGGTCTCGAAGGCGGCTCTTCTCCGCCGCTGGTCTGTGCCGAT
>Ga0302286_10002209_pt1 | contig 13671 bp, 7 predicted proteins | sample III_Fen_E2_3_FD_198765 | JGI IMG/M metagenome (GOLD analysis project Ga0302286, IMG submission 198765) | Peat permafrost microbial communities from Stordalen Mire near Abisko, Sweden - III_Fen_E2_3 | ecosystem: Environmental > Terrestrial > Soil > Wetlands > Permafrost | place: Sweden: Abisko...
AAGTTAATCAAAAATATAACTGGAAAACATACACAAGATTTTATTGCCCGAATGTTTAACCTCGGCAAAAAAGAAATTGAAACTGACAAGTATGTTGCTCCTGTCATTGCTTTTGTTGAGCTCATCGTTAGTAGCTCAAAATAAAAGTATGATCAAAGGGTTGGTTGTCGATGATACAAATCAACCTTTAATTGGGGCGACAGTTATAATTAAAGACATTAAAAATAGTGGTGTCATTACTGATGCAAATGGTCAATTTACATTAAGTGTTCCGGAGGGTAAAAAAGCCCTTGTGATATCGTATATAGGATATAAAACTCAGGAAGTAAATATCCCCGATAATCGATTTGTTAAGGTTAGACTGAGCGATAATAGCCTTAATATGGATGAGGTAGTAGTTGTCGGCTATGGCAAACAGAAAAAAGCAAGTATTGTCGGATCTATCGCTCAGACTTCGGGTAAAGTACTTGAACGTACAGGGGGTGTTTCCAGTTTAGGGGAAGCACTTACGGGGAATCTTCCTGGTATAACCACTTTGGTAAGCAACGGAAAACCTGGGGAAGAAGATCCTCAGATTATTATTCGTGGAATAAGTTCCTGGAATAATAGCAGTCCACTTATTCTCGTTGATGGCATCGAACGTCAGATAAGCAGCGTAGATATTACTTCCGTTGAATCGGTTTCAGTGTTGAAAGATGCATCTGCCACAGCCATATACGGGGTTAGGGGTGCGAATGGAGTAATTCTTATTACTACAAAAAGAGGTGTCGAAGGCAAAGCCAAAATTGAAGTTGGATTTAGTTCAACAATGAAGGCTCCATCAACACTTCCCGGTAAAATGGATTCTTACGATGCCCTTGAAGTAAAAAACAGAGCTATTGAATACGAATTAAACCAGCAACCAGGCAGTTGGGCTTATATGAACTCCCAGTCATTTATAAATATGTATCGTAATCAAACGACACAAGCTCAAAAAGAACGATATCCTAATATCGATTGGCAGAAATTAGAGTTCAAGGATTATGCTATGACATACAATGCAAATGTAAACGTTTCAGGAGGAACTAAATTTGTGAAGTATTTTACTGCTGTGGATTTTGTGAATGAAGGTGACATTGTGAAATTATTGCCTAATGACAAAGGCTATCAGTCCGGTTATAGCTATAACAGAGTAAATTCAAGAGCTAATCTGGATTTTCAATTGACAAAGTCAACCAAATTTTTGATTAATCTTTCCGGTTCATATGGTAAAAAGAGGGCACCTTTTAATGTAATCTCTGAGGGTTATTTGTGGGGTGGCGCCTATAAAACGCCTCCTGATATTTACTATCCGAAATATTCAGATGGAGCCTGGGGATACTATCCAGGCAACGGGGTTGAAGCTGCAAATTCAGCCATGAATTTGTCGATTGGTGGAGATGGTTACACCACTACTACACGTATTGCTTCTGACTTTTCTCTAAATCAGGATTTAGGGATGTTCCTAAAAGGACTTTCTGCAAAAGCAACTGTTTCTTTGGATAATACCTTTGTTGAAACTTTAAGAGGAATTGACATGAGCACTACATATGTATCAAGAGTAGAATATATTAGTCCATATACAGGGCTTGTTTCAACGTCAAATACACCTGATGGACTTACCAATTTTGATTATTACATGCAAAACAACTGGGTTACAAAAGGTGGTGGAATGGATAATAATCAAACTTACCGGAATTTAAATTATCAGGCTCAGTTATTCTATGAAGGTCGTTTTGGAAATCACAATGTGACTGCAATGGGTAATTTTACGCGTCAGGTACAAGCCTCAGGCGCTAATATTCCATCATATCGCCAGGATTTAGTCTTCCGTACAACGTATGCCTATAAGGATAAATATTTTGCTGAATATAATGGCGCTTATAATGGTTCTGAAAAGTTTGCCCCGGCAAATCGTTTTGCATTCTTTTCTTCCGGAGCTTTAGGCTATATGATTAGCGAAGAAAAATTCATGAAAAGTCTTACGTTCTTAGATTTATTGAAATTAAGAGTTTCCTATGGTCAGATTGGAGACGATAACATGAATGGACGCTGGCTATATATGGATCAACTGAATAATAGTACCACGCAAGGGGCATTGAGCACTACAGCTGAGAATAATGATTTAAGCACTTATACCTTTAACAACCAAACTCAGATTGGGAATCCAAATATATCCTGGGAGAAAGTAACCAAAAAGAATATTGGTGCAGACTTTTCTATCTTTAAGAATTTATTTTCCGGAAGTGTCGACATCTTTAATGATTACCGAACCAATATTAGTTTACCCGGAGCTTCCAGGGCAGTTCCTTCTTATTTTGGATTTACCCCTCCAACAGTCAATGTGGGCATCGTAAAAGTAAACGGGTATGAACTAGAGCTTAAATACAGTCAGAAAATTGGTAAAAATGTGCATGTATGGGCTAATGCAAGTATGACTCATGCTGTTGATATTGTTGTAAATAAAGATGACCCTGCCCTTTATCCAGAATATTTGAAAGCAGCAGGATATCCAAATAATCAATCCAAATCAACTATCAGTAAAGGTTTTTACAATTCCTGGGATGAGCTGTACGGAAGTACGGCATTCTCGAGCGCTGACACTAAAATCCCCGGTAATTACAGGATATTAGATTTCGACTGTGATGGTGTCATCGATGGGACTAAGGATAGAGTTCGTTATGGGTATCCTACCAATCCCCAGAACACCTATAATACTACTGTTGGTCTTGACTGGAAGGGATTTAGTGCTTTTGTACAGTTCTACGGGGTAAATAATGTTTCCCGATATATTCAGGTTCAAAGTTTTTACAACGGCGCCTTAGCGTTCTTTAATAATGTGTATAGTGAAGGTTCTTACTGGTCTAAAAATAATATGACTGCTGATTCTCCAATGCCTAGAGTAAGTAACACGCTGAATGGTGCATCTGAAGGAACCCGCTATATGTATGACGGTTCTTATATCCGCTTAAAGAATGCAGAAATTGCTTATACGTTTACTTCAAGGTGGGTTAGAAGCATAGGACTTCAATCATTACGTGTATATACAAATGGGAATGACCTATTCCTGTGGACTCACACTCCTGATGACAGAGAAGTAAGTGCAATAAATGGGAATTCATATCCAACTGTAAGACGTTATAATTTAGGCCTTAAGTTAACATTGTAAAATATTTAGAAAAATGAAAAAATATATAAAATTAATTCTCTATTGCGGCTTCTTTTCTTTGCTGGCAGGGATTACTTCGTGTTCGGATTATTTAGATAAAGCGCCGGCAACAACAGTCAATTCGGAAGATGCCTATAAAAATTTCAAGAATTTCCAGGGTTTTACGGAAGAATTATACAATTGTATTCCAAGTTTTTGTAATCGGGATGACAATAATTTCTTTAATAACGGAGAAGAAGAAATGTGGGGTAATAATGCTCAAAACCAAGGTGCATGGATCTGGGCGGTTGATAATGGCAACTTCTGGATGTGGCAGAAAGAGTTTGGATATGGTGCCGGAGGTTCGTATCTGGATGCATCAAATACTGGTAATAATATTCCAAGTGGTTTTAGTACAACCAACTACAAAACTTCAAAAGCGTTATGGACGGGAAGCTGGTATGGAATCAGAAAAGCGAACCTGGGCCTTCAGAATCTGGCAAAGCTGACAAATGCGACTGAGGAAGAGAAAAAACTGATAGCAGGCCAATTATATTTCTTTAGAGGCTGGTTTCATTTTCAATTGATTAGTCTTTGGGGTGGATTACCTTACATCTCTAAAGTGCTACCTGCAGACCAACAGCTAACTTTAAAACGGTTAACTTATCAGGCATGTGCCGATTCAATTGCCAAGGATTTCCAAAAAGCGTACGATTTATTGCCAGACGACTGGGATAAAACAATTGCCGGTCAAACTACGTTGGGTAAGAATGATCTTCGTATCAATAAATGGATGGCCATGGCTTATCTGGGTGAGAATTATTTGTATGCCGGAAGTCCATTGATGAACATGTCTTCAGGAGGAGCAGAAGAATACAATAAGGAGTATTGTAAAAAAGCAGCTGATGCTTTTGGACTCTTATTGGCAAATTGTAAAGAAGAAGATCCTAACGGAGCATGCCGATATCGATTGATCCCATGGAGCAATTATCCTGATAATTATCATCTGAATGGTGCTGGGGGAAGAATGCCGGGTACCGCTATTATTAATGGAGTATCCTATCCTGAAGCTATTTTCAGGGGGCCTAACTGGGGTGGTACAGGACAGTCAACAGATAAAGAATATCTTTGTTCATATGTTTTACAGGGTAGAAGCTGGTCGCAATATCCGACTGCAAATTATGTGAACTATTTTGGCATGGCTAATGGGTTGCCAATTAATTCAGTTAGTAAAGCAGATGTTGATGACCCTACTTCAGGGTATGATACACACTATCCATGGAAAAACAGAGATCCACGCTTTTATATCACTTTCGGTTTTGATACGCAGAAAGAAGTATTGAGTACTGCTACTAATGCTAAGCCTTTTGTTTATGCGAATCTTTATGATGGTGGAAACTATCGCGTACCAACGGCAACGGGGAGCATGACAGGTTATTTGATGCAGAGATGGGATCCACTTGGGTTTAATATGTATGATAATGCATGGAACGCGCATTCGGTTCATATTGCGTGGATACGTCTGGCTGATGTTTATCTGATGTATTCAGAGGCAGCTGTTAATGGTTATGGCGATGTACATACTCCTTCAACCACTTTTCCGAAGGATGCCGTTTATGCTTTTAATAAAGTTCGTAATCGTGTAATCCTGCCAAATGGTACTCCGATGCCCGGGGTAAATGCTAAATTTTTAGTTTCCGTTGAATCTTTCATGGGGGAAATAAGACGTGAGCGCGCAGTAGAATTGGCATATGAAGGAAAAAGGTTTACCGACTTGCGTCGCTGGCACTTATTGGCTAAATATCCTTATACCATCAAGACAGGAATTAGCTTTACCCGCGATATTAAAGAGACGAATGATCTCATCCCGACAAATCTTTTCTTAGATAAAACTGTTCCACAGAATAATAAGATTAACAATTTAAAGGAATACATTGTTTGGGAAAGGTTTTACTCCGAAAAGCATTACTGGCTTCCTTTAAAACGGTTGGATGCAAGCTTGTATCTTGACTTTCCTCAAAATCCGGGTTGGTAATTGTAAATATATAATCGAAAAAAAACAACAACGATGAAATATATAAAAATAATATTTTTTATATGCGCTATATTTACTTTTTTCTCTCAGGAAATAAGTGCGCAAGATAACAAGATAAACGTGTCGGCAATCGTACTCGATGCTAAGGGTAATCGTGTGCCCGGGGCGGTAATCATTAACGAGAAAGACAACACAAGTGCCATTGCCAATGAATCAGGTGAGTTTACAATATCTGCTTCTGCCAATAGTCTGTTGTCTGTTAAGGCAACCGGGTATAAATCCAGTATTGTTGAAGCAAAAGCCGGATTAAGCAGAATCGTTTTAAAGGCAAATAAGTATGATGAGGTACAAGTAGCCTTTAACCGGGTAAATAAAGCCGACTTGCTTGGGGGTGTTTCTACCTTGAATGTGGCTGACATGTTGGAGAGTAATTATACGACCTCTAGTTTGGATAATCTGTCTAGTTTTATTCCCGGTTACACAGGCAATACCTGGGGTATGAATAATAAACTGGTTCTGGTTGATGGGATTCCGCGTGATGAATACAATGTCGTTCCATCGGAAATAGAGCAGATAACCGTGTTGAAAAGTGCAGCTGCAGTGGCATTATATGGAAGCCGGGCAACAAAAGGTGTTGTCTCAATCACTACCAAACGAGGTGTTGCCTTTGAAAACAAGTTTAAAGTACGTGTTAACACAGGCATCAACGTTCCTAAACGGTATGCTCAATACTTAGGGTCGGCAGATTATATGACGCTTTATAATGAAGCTTTGACGAATGACAATAACGGGGTTGCACCGTCAACCGGTATGTATTCTCAGAGTGACATTGCAGCCTATGCATCTGGCAATAATCCAATTCGTTATCCAAATTTGAATTTTTATTCATCAGATAATCTTAAAAAGTATTCAAGCCGTTCAGAAGTTACAACTGAATATTCCGGTGGTAATGACAGAGCACGTTTTTATGTAAACGTAGGAAATTACAACACAAATACGTTGCTGAACTTTGGAAATGGAAAAAAGGAAGGTGAAAATCGGTTTAACGTAAGAGGGAATCTTGACATTAAATTGAGTGACATGATTACCAGTAAAGTTAACACGAGTGTTACTTTTTATGATAACAATTTAGTGAATAATACTTCTTTGAAATCCGATAATGTGACCAGAGAAAATAAAAACACCTTTTGGGCTACAGCAGCTACATTACGACCAAATGTCCTGACACCGTTAATTCCAGTCGGCTATTTACAGGGATCTGATGCAGCCTCACAAGCCTTACCCGGAAGCAGTAGTTTTTTGATAGATGGACAGTATTTATTAGGTGGTACTTCGAATCAAACAACAAATGCTTTTGCAGATGCCTATACAAGAGGCATGCTTCAGGCAACTACGCGTAAATATCAGTTTGATGCTTCATTAAATTTTAATCTGGCTTCTGTATTGAAAGGATTATCATTTGATACTCAGTTTGGTATTGACTATAACACTTCGTACAATAATATTATTGGGGATAATGGTTATGCCGTATATACACCTAAGTGGAACACAACGGGGGGCAACGATACGATTAAGACTTTGACAAAAGTTGGTTCAGATAATGCCTCCTATACTCCGAATCTTTATAATTCGTATCAACGCCAGACAATGTTTTTCTCAGGAGCCCTAAAATACAATAACACGTTTAACGGGGTAAATAATGTGTCTGCCTTATTACTTGCCCATGGTTATACATTGGCTGAATCGGGAGTATACCATGCATTAGCAAATGCAAATTTAGGACTTCAGGCCAGTTATAATTATAAGCAGAAATATTATGCAGATTTTACCGGAAATGTTGTACATTCATCAAGGCTTGCACAAGGTCAACGCGATGCTTTTTCTCCGACAGTTTCAGTAGGCTGGAGAATTACCAATGAGGATTTTTTATCCAACTCTGATATTGTAAATGACTTGAAATTAACAGCCTCTTACGGTATATTAAATACTGATCTGGATTTTGATGGTCTTACGAATGCAGGTTACTATTTGCCACAATCTATTTATTCCGATCAAGGTGATTATTATTCGTGGCAAGAAGGCCGTCAGCTCAGATCGACGATTGTTACGCGTAATGTGAATCTAAATCTGGGATTTGAGAAAAGAAAGGACATCAATTTTGGACTTGAAACTTCTCTTTTTAAGAATGCAATTCAAATCAATGCTTCCTATTTCTATAATAAATTAGAGGGTATACCTATTCAGGCTTCTAGCATATTTCCGAATTATATGGTGTCCGGTTCTACTAATTTTCTTCCTTTTGTTAACTATAACGCAGACCAACGTAATGGATTTGATTTGGGTATGCAGTTTAACAAACGTTTAGGGAAAGTGGATTTAAGCGTCGGAATGGTAGTAACCTATCTAGAAACAAAGTCTTTAGTTCGTGATGAGGTTTATCAATACACGTATCAAAACCGGAAAGGTAAACCAATGGATGCCATTTTTGGATTAAAGAATGCAGGCTTTTATACAGCAACAAGTATAGCTGCAATCAACAATACAAAAGAGAATCCAAAACCTACTTATGGTGCAGTAATGCCTGGAGATATCAGGTATGTGGATGTAAACGGGGATGGTTTTATTAATGATCAGGATCAAGTCTATCTTGGAAAAGATGGTCAGTATGGTTCTCCGCTGACACTAGGTCTTAACGTAACAGCCAAATGGAATAATTTTTCACTCTTTGTACTGGCTAATAGTAACTCAGGTACTGTTGCTTTGAAAAACAGTTCGTATTTTTGGGCTTCAGGAACTACAGCAAAGTATTCAGATGCAATGCTTGGCAGATGGACACCTGCAACAGCAGAGACTGCTAACTATCCACGATTGACTACAACGAGTGGAGATAATAATTTCCGAAACTCAGATTTCTGGTTATATAAAAATGACCGTATTAACCTGGCAAAAGTTCAGTTATCCTATGATATCCCCGAAAAATTACTCGCTAAAACATTTATTAGTGGCTTAGGAATCTATATCAACGGAAATGATTTGTTACTCATTGCCAAAGAAAAAAAGTTGATGGAAACAAATATCGGTTCTGCTCCTCAGATGAGATATTATAGTATCGGTTTAAAAGCTTCATTTTAATGATATAATTTAGAATTTAAAATAAAGGACAATGAATAAAAATATATTTTTAATTTTACTTATCGGCATTTTATTTGCCAGCTGCGCTGATCTTATTGATCCGGCGATAGAGAATAACCGTGATATAACCGCGACTTATAATCAACCAGGTTTCGGACTGAATCTTCTAACAAACGGATATTCGAAAATGCCTGATCTCAATGGCTTTTCATTTAACGAAGTTGCGACAGATGATGCTGTAACGAATGATGCTTCGAATAATTATTTGAAAATGGCAACGGGTCAATGGACATCTTCCAATAATGCAATAGATCGTTGGACTTCTTGTTTTGACGGTATTCAATACATGAATATTGTTCTTGCTCAAGTTGATAAAATGAAGTTCTCAGAAACAGCTGCATTGAACAAGATGTTTAAGGAACGCATATCAGGTGAAGCATATGGTTTACGTGCAGTTCTTACGTATTATTTATTACAAACGCATGCAGGTTGGGTAAAAGGGAAATTACTTGGTGTTCCGATTTTCTTGGATGAACAGACTCCAAGTTCAAATTTCAATATCCCACGTGCTGATTTCAATACCTGTACTGCTCAAATCTATAAGGATATTGATAGTGCCACAGTTCGTTTGCCCTATGATTACGCTGATCTTACAAACCTTACAGCTCTTCCTGCAAGATATGCAAATCTGGGAATAACAAACATTTCGCAATACAACACTTGTATGGGTTTGAAATTTTTAGGCCTTGTGAGCGGTCGCATTATGAAAGCATATCGATCAAAAACAGCTTTATTAGCTGCGAGTCCGGCTTTTGAGGATGGATCTGCCAATGCTGAAAACCCGAATCTGACTAAATGGGAATCAGCAGCCGTTTTATCTGCATCCATAATAAATACCAAATTGGGTACAACGGGTGTTGCCGGATTAGCTGCAAATGGTGTGACATGGTATGCAAATGCGACTGAAATATCAGGGTTATCATCGGGTTCAAATCCTCCGGAAATTCTTTGGAGAGCTGGAACTAGTAGTAACAATACCGATGAAGGCAATAATTTTCCTCCTTCGTTGTTCGGAAATGGACGTATTAATCCTACTCAAAATCTAGTAGATGCTTTCCCGGATAAAAATGGATATCCAATTACCGATGCAGCAAGTGTATATGCAAGTTCAAATCCATATGTGAACAGAGATCCACGGTTGACAGCGTTTATTATCTATCAAGGCAGTACAGCAGGTGTTACGGGTGCTAAAATTGACATTACAGGAAGTACCCCGGATGCCACCAATAAAACTCAGACTTCAACCCGCACAGGATATTATATGAAAAAGTTGCTGAGACAAGATGTGAACTATAATCCATCTGGTAGAAATTCGCAAATACATTATAAGCCACGCATTCGCTACACTGAAATATATCTTAATTTTGCAGAAGCAGCGAATGAAGCCTGGGGATCGTTAGCTGACCCTAAAGGATTAGGTTTTACGGCTTACGATGTTATTAAGGCTATTCGTAAGAGAGCATTAGGTTTGGCTGCAGATCCATATCTGGAATCTATCAAAGGCGATAAAGTTGCTATGCGACAGTTAATTCACAACGAACGTCGTCTGGAATTATGTTTTGAAGGTTTTCGTTTTTATGATTTACGTCGTTGGAAAGTTGCTCTTTCTGAACTAAATGCTCCGGCAATGGGTGTCACAGTAACAGGGTCCTTAGCTAGTCCGGTCTATGGTGCACCTGTAGTTGTTGAGAACAGGTCATATCAGGATTACATGTATTATGGCCCAATTCCTTATAGTGAAACGTTGAAATTCAGCAACCTACTTCAAAACGACAATTGGAACAAATAAAAACATATGTTAATTAAACAGAATATGAAAAAACTAATTTTATTTTTAATAATATTGTCATCTTTGTCTGCATGTCAGAATGATCCTATCTCATTCCCGGATTATAATTATTCTGCTGCGTATTTTGCTTATCAATATCCGGTAAGAACCATTACGTTGGGAGAAGATATTTATGACAACAGCCTGGATCTTCAGCATAAGTGTGCTATTTATGCAGTATTGGGCGGAGTTTATGACAATAAAAAAGATGTAACCATAAATTTTAATGTTGCTGATTCCATTTGTACAGGTTATAATCTTATACCGGCTTCTTTGACCTCACTTGGAAAGCCAACAGATCCAGTAAGTTCTATAACTGCTATGCCTCACGATTATTACACATTGGCATCTAACCAGATTGTCATTAAAAAAGGTCAGATTTCGGGTGGTGTAGAAGTTCAACTGACAGATAAATTCTTTGCAGATCCGTTATCATCAACGAATCATTATGTAATTCCGTTACAATTGACTACTGCAACAAATATAGATTCTATTTTGCATGGCAAGCCGGTTCAAGCGAATTCACATCCAAGGATGTTATATGCCAGGAAGTGGGATGTACTTTCAAAAGATTATGTTTTATATGCCGTAAAATATATCAACCCCTGGACTGGATTTTATCTTCGAAGAGGTATCGATATTCAAACCGGAGCAATAAGTAAAACAATTGTCAGGCATCCGATTGATATTACAACGTATGATGCTGCTCCTGGTACTACTCCTGTTGCTAAGTGGCTTTGTTATCTGACAACTGGTTCTATGAGTGTTTTAAAGTTTCCTGTTGTATTAATAGATGGCAGCAACCAGAATTACACCTGCTCACTTAACATTACTATCGATGCTAGTGGAAATTGTACAGTTGCTTCTTCTGATCCTACGACATTTACCGCTTCAGGTACAGGTAAATATGTAAAGAAAGGTGAAAAGAATAGCTTTGGTAATATTGACAGAGATGTACTTTATCTGGATTATACGATTAATCACATTGCTAAAGGCATAACTACTCAAACCAAGGATACACTTTTGATGAGAAATCGTGGTGTGACTATGGAACAATTTACAGTTTTAGCTCAGTAAATCATTAGACCAGATATCTTTATTTGAAGATTTCGTGTCAGATTTATTTTTTCTTTCAGACTTTTATCTGACTACAGGCGAGACGATCTCAAAAGGATCGTCTCGCTACTGTAATCAGTTTATTCATTAACTTCTCAAATAGGTAGAAATAATTGTTTTGTTACAATTTGTACCATCCCGAACCGTTTCATCCTCTTTAAAAATTAATTTATAGTTTTCATTAGGATGTCCTTGTTAAACAGTAACTTAAAGATAGTTATAAATAACTCTAGGCATTTCACCTGCAAATTTAAAGCTAATTATACTTCTTACTTCCCTGACGTAATTTTTGAAATGGATTTTTCCCAATATTTCAATAAAAAATTCAAGTCTCAGTTAAACTTTTTGCTGTCTCATCAGTCTAATAATGAAATATTTGATGGTTTAAAGATGATGGTTTGTTTTATCAACTTAATCCATACCCATGATAAATATATTTAGCTCCTTTCGTTGTAAATCATACTGCTCACTTGACCATAAATCTTAAAATGAATAAATCCGACATCCATTTAATTGAGTGCATCAAATACGTTAAGTCTATTTTACTGATTGGTTGCATTTCCCTTTCTGTTTTTCAACTTCCGGCAACAAATCAGGTTTCTCAGGAAAAGCATAAAAATATTGGTGCTGTAAAATCAGGAAAATACAGAAATGTATTTCTCGAATACGGTTATAAGAAGAGTGATATTGATAAAAAAGTCGCTAAAGCTTATTTTGACCTTTTTGAAGGACCGGATAAAGTGTATTTTGAGGTGGGTGATTCAATGGCTTATGTTTCGGATATCAAGAATAATGATGCGCGTACTGAAGGTCTATCGTACGGGCTAATGGTTGCTGTTCAGCTTAACAAAAAAGTTGTTTTTGATCGTATATGGAGATGGACCAGGAAGTATTTGCAACATCATGGTGGTTCGCGTGATGCCTATTTCGCATGGAGCATAGAGCCAGTCTCCCTGAAGCATAATTCCGAAGGGTCTGCTTCTGATGGCGAACTTTATTTTATTACCGATCTTTTGTTTGCTTCCAATCGTTGGGGTGACAATACAGGCATTAATTACTACGCTGAAGCACGGAAAATACTTGATGCCATGTGGAGTAAAGACGGTACGGAAGGGGTCCGTAACCTGATAAATGTAGAACATAAACTGATTACATTCACTCCTGACAATGGAGGATATACATGGACAGATCCCTCCTATAATTTGCCTGCCTTTTACGAAATATGGGCTGAATATGCTAAAGACGGAAGAGAGCAATTCTACCGTGATTGTGCCGATTCTGCCCGGACTTTTCTCCACAAGGCATGTCATCCTGTTACGGCGCTTAATACTGATTACACCGAGTTTGATGGAAAACCACATACTTCACGGTGGATGCCTGCAGCTTTCAGGTACGACTCCTGGCGTGTTCCTATGAATATTGCCATGGATTATGCCTGGTTTGGGAAAGACAATGAATGGCAACAAGATTATTGTCGCAGGATTCAAGGTTTTTTCATAAATAAAGGTGTTGATGTATTTGAGGATCAGTTCAATTTAGATGGGAGCCGTCCTGAATTTATTCTTCAAGCTGGTGGATTTAAAAAATTGCGCCATTCTTTAGGACTTGTTTCAACGTTAGCAACAACAACGATTATGGGTACAAAAACCAATAGCAAGAAGTATGTAGATGCCTTGTGGAATGCGAAATTGGAACCTTATGAAGATAAATATTTTGACCCGTATTATGATGGATTTTTGTATATGTTTAGTCTCATGCATTTAAGCGGAAATTATCAGATGATTACACCAAAGACCGATTTATAAGTTTTAAGAGATAACTCCCGTTGCCATAAGCATACAGTCTGGTTTTCATTTTGGTCTTATTGTGGGTGATCGTATCGAAAAAAAGGACAATCCAACTAAAATATTTCGCAATTATTCATTCAATATTCAGAGAGGGTTCAGAGAGGGTTCAGAGAGGGTTCAGAGGGGGTTCCGAGGGCCTTTCGAGGGCCTTCCGAGGGGGTTAGGAGGGCTAAAGCTCTCTGAACCCCCTCTGAACCCCCAATAAAGCCCCTCCCATTCCTCATTAGACCTAAAATGGAAGTGTCCGTAGAGTCTGTTTGGTTGGAATTATAATCATACCGAAAACAACCGGGATTAAAATCGGACCACATGATTGTTAAAAGAGCGTAGCATGTAAAACGATTATACACTTAGTATTTGACGAGAAATTGCAACCTTTTTTTTTAGAAATATCTAATTTTCTAAAAAGAGAATCTAAATTTATAAGTATTTTTTTGAATTTAAGATTATTTTTGATGTTTCTAATGCTGGAGACGATAGATTAAGA
>Ga0302286_10002211_pt1 | contig 13663 bp, 6 predicted proteins | sample III_Fen_E2_3_FD_198765 | JGI IMG/M metagenome (GOLD analysis project Ga0302286, IMG submission 198765) | Peat permafrost microbial communities from Stordalen Mire near Abisko, Sweden - III_Fen_E2_3 | ecosystem: Environmental > Terrestrial > Soil > Wetlands > Permafrost | place: Sweden: Abisko...
CTTTCAAAATTGTGGACAAAAAAGTAATGAAACGTACAGCTATTCAGGAGACGGTCATTTTTCCCATTCGGGCATTCAACTATGCCACACGTGTAGCCGGAAAAAGCAATGAACGTACTGTGTTTGTCATGGATAAGTTCACCATCCCAGACGATAAGGAATTTATCGTTGAACTGAACGAAAGAAATGGTGGTCGTCATCAACGCTTCGTAGTGGAAAACAGTGATATTGTTAGTGCCAGATTAATCAATGAATTGAAAATCAAGTGAAATGAAAAGGATAATTTTATTAATTGTAATATGTGGTCTTCTATTTGAATGTTTAAACGCACAACGCTATTTGCCCGGGCAACAAGGCATTCAACTTACTGTTGGAACACTAAATGGGATAAACCCTCAACAGGCATTTTATGGTGGCATGTCTCTTTCCACTTACACTCAGAATGACAGTCGTTGGATTCTCGGAGTCGAGTTCCTTCAGAAACAACTTAATTACAAACAAATAATGATTCCTATAACTCAATTTACGAGTGAAGGGGGATATTATTATAGTTTTCTTTCAGATCCAAGTAAGTCTTTCCTCTTATCCATTGGTGCATCAGGCTTAGTCGGATACGAAACCAGCAATTGGGGAAACAAAACGCTTTATGATGGTGCTACAATTGTGAATAAAGATACATTTGTGTATGGAGGTGCAGTGATACTTGAACTTGAAACCTTTATTACTGACCGAATCATTCTTTTAGTTTTTGCTAGAGAGCGGGTACTGCGGCGTTCGTCTGTAGGAAAGTATTCAACTCAATTGGGGGTCGGAGCTAAGTATATTATCAATTAAAAATACAAACAAGCACAAACAAATAATTTTATGAAAAAGACTATTATAATGGGCATGATAGCTGCCATGGCTCTGCTATCCACTGGTTGTGATGATAAGTTGGAGGTTCAACAAATGTACGGATTTTCAGTCACGACCATGCCACTTCAAGCAAAAATTGGTATTATTGAATCGGTAAAAATGCAGTTCAAACTTATCCGAATTCAAAAATATGATGGTGCGAAGTATTACTTCAACTTCTTTCAGACAACAGGGTATGGATTTTTCTCAGATGGAAAGAATAATAATCTTTCTCCTAACGTAAATTACGAACTGAAGGGTGATACACTCAGTCTATATTACACTTCTTTTTGTGTTGTGAAACAAACAATTGATGTCACCATTCGGGATAATTTCAATCAGGAACACAAGGTTACTTTTAATTTCGAGCATGATCCGAATTATAGTTATTTTATAAAACCAGAGAGTCCTATTAATTTAAAATAATCACTTACATACTTATCGATATAGGATGCTTTGAATTCAATTGCGCATAATAGCTGTCAAAAACGGGAACTAACTTTAGGTGGGCGAATCTAGCCTGAAAACGTTGTTCTCGTTTTTTTATCATTTAAACCAATCAGTAAGCACGTTTTATCTTCCACACGAAGTGTAGACATGTGTTTTATTGCACGAAGTGCTAAAAACTATAACTTTATTTAGTGTTTGAATTATTTTATTCCGAGCGGTAGCAAATAATTAAACGCTGAATGTAGTTTATCCGCTGTGCCTATTTAAAACATTTTGACTGTTTTTTCTTAGGTTCAAAAAAATATTGTCTTTAAAAATAGGCATGTTGTTTTTTGGTCATTTATTTCAGGTTCATAGAACATTGATCCTGAATTTCTTTAAATGTTGGAAAGCAGGAAATAAGTTTTCCAGTACCATGTTCAGAAAAGTAAAAATTATCTACGAAAACTTATTCTTACTTTTCAACATTATAAAACTCTATCATAAGGCATTTTTTTTGAGTAGATACCGGGGCTCGAAGTGTCAGGTGAGAAAAAAATGGGTTGTGTCGCCTGTCCCATAAAGAAAACCTGTTATGACTTTTATGCTTCCACCCAAAAGGAAATAGGCATACAAGTCATAAGGGGTTTTGGGGCATTGTTTTCGAGCTTGCGGGATGATGAAGTTCTACTTTTTTTAAATGATTTGGGCATTCGATTGGTGATTACAGAAACTCGTCGTATGGGAACAATTCATTGGATATGTGTTGATTTTTTTTTTGCATAGGTAGTGACCAAAATAAGTAGGAGCGAGGGAGTGAAAGGAGCACACTTCTTATACAGGAGGATGCAAGTGTAGGTTTAAATGGCACACAGAAGTTTAGAAGCTTCGTTTCGAAGCTCATACAAATAACATTAATCCGTCCGCGTATTGAAATATAACTCGGACTATCTTTTATTGAGAATAATCATAAAAAGAAAGAATGGTTTATTTGTTAAATACTATTTCCTCCCAAAAAAATGATTGAGAGAGTCTAGTGAATGAGTATGCTATTCGCATAGTCATTTAAAGTGTTTTTATCTAGATTTTATGTGCTTTCAATAAAGCTAAATGTATCTTTAATAGGTTTGGAAAGTTATATTTTGAGTGACATGAAATTCTGTATACGGGTCGAAATAACTTGCATATTGGTGAGCATTAATCGCTTTTTCTGTTTGCTTCTTATTGATTAGTCAGAATATATGATATCGTTAATGGAATCCATGGTGAAATATTCCTTCTATAGTAATTACAAACGGTACTTCGGTAGATGCTATGGGGAAATGCTTGCCACAGTTACCTTACCAACCAACTCCCACTGCGTTGGCTGTTGACTTTTCTTGGAGATACCCTGTATCAACAATGCCAGTAATCCACAAGAGTACTTACACTAGAAGCAACAGTAGCATTTGCTGAAGGTGTTCCAAACGATAATAATGTGTCAACGTGGACATACCAATAATCACATTATGCGGATCTATGCACATATAACGATCCGTAAAAACTGTATTTGAATGGGGTGATTCTTTTAGTAATTACAATCTAAAAATCTGTTGCACAGCAATAATAAAAGCGTGAGCTGTTATTATTGCTGTGCAACTGCCACGAAGATGCTATGCCAAACGTAGCGTAAATGATTATTTACGCTATGGGAAATGGGATTAAACCTATAAATGTGTGATATTGAACTCACGTTAGTTTATTGGCTCCTTATAAATCTTTCTTCCTATTTGTTCGATATAAAGTTCCGTATTTTCTTCAGAAGAGTATAGTTCACTATATAGATTATTCAATCCTTGAATTGTAACTGGATCAGTCGTTCTAAATCTGGTTTCCAAGTTCGACACAAATCCACTAACTGTGAAATTTAACGATCCAAGATAAGCTTTTTCATCATCAATTATGAATATCTTCGAATGGATAAAATATCCACTATTATTATTGCCATAGTACTTTTGGTCAGGTTGCAAAAAAATCTTAATAGGAAAAAGCCACTTATATTGATAGTCATAGATTCTCATATTCTTAATCCGTTGCTGAATAATCAATATACTAATGATATAAGCTATTGAAAAATAAATCAGAGATATGCTATTTAAGTTTAGCTTAAAATACAATTTAATCAAGAATGTTAAGGGTATTACGGACAACGAAACAATCATCCATTTCTTACACTTTATCAAAAAGTCACGATGAATCTTTGATGAATCTAAGATAGTTTGATGTTGTTGTACTATTGAAGATTTATTACGATTATCTCTATAATCTTCAATAAAGTCAGAAGTAATAAGACCTACAACTAATCCTTTCTCTTTTAGTTTAATCAACTGATCAACATAGGAGGCGCTCAAATATGGCGAGATGATTTTTACTGATTTTTTTGCAGCTTTAATCTCATCAAAAAGTTTAGTTCCAGCCCCAGTTCCAATGTAAATATCTGTCTTTGCATCGTTTTGAAAAAATTTAATTCCACTCATTTTTCTATTTTACTCCTCTTGTTTTATGATAACTAACAATCCAGACAATGAGCCGGTTCTTCACCTGTTTGCCTCTTCTTATTCCTTAAAAGAACGATAATGAAAATCTTATTCGGACAATCAATTTAAAATCCGCATCAAAAGTAAAAACCATTCTTTAGTTAACAATGTGTGTATAATTAATTCCCATCTACACCGCAAGTCTAGGACGCTTTAAACAAAATCCAATGGCAAACATAGGAAAGGATATTAAACAGAGATACAAATAGACAGAATCATATTGATTTAATTAGTCCTCATATATGCATATAACTCTGAATTAATTTTTGAAATCCTCTTTTTTGAAAATAAAGAATCACGAATTCCACAATAAATCCAATAATAGAATATAGCCCAAACAAATAGTAAGCAGATAATTGATAGAATCAGTAGAAAATCATTTTTCGAGGATCTAAATTGAGGAATTAAGAAACTACCTGCTAGAAAAATAATTAACCACTTTTTTACGATCTTGAATGGCTTGTTTATTATCTTAAGGTCTAGCAGTTCTTCTTTTGTTATGAATGTATTTGAAGTCTCTAAACTGTAGTTTTTATATGCAGCCCAGCAATAATAGTTATTTTTATTATTCACCGAATAAAAACTAATTTCATAACTTTCAATTAATGGAATTTCCTCGTTATATATAATAACGCAGTGCTCTTTACCCTGATTGTCAATTAAAAAAACTTCTTGCTTAGAATGAATTGTTGAAAAAATTCTTGGAGGAGCAATATATCCACCATATTCTCCACTTACATACCCACCTCCACCTTTTGATTTTACTTCTGTTATATAGTGTCTTGTTGAAGACTTCACTTTACCCTTTAAGCAACTAAAATGGTAGTTAGTGCTTTTACTTGTAAACCTATTAATTATTATAATCATTACGACTATTACTAATATTAATATTGCTACTACTTCTATTACTGTCATTTTTAGATTTTTTTGTTATTTAATGTTTTAATTGATTTTTAAATAGACTAACAATCGAGACAATGAGCCGGTGCTTCAACCGTCTGCCTCTTCTTATTCCGAAATTGAACGATAATGAAAATCTTATTCAGACAATTAAATTAAAATCCGCATCAAAGGTAAAAACTATTTCTAGATTAACAATAAACCTCTGATTAATTCCCATCTAACGCAAGTCTATCACGCTTTAAACAAAAGCCAATGTCAAGCATTTAAATGCCAAATTCATTGGTGATGGCTAAGGTGATTTCACCACCATAATATTTCTCTCACTCTCTATATTGCTATTTTAATATTTTTTTTAATTTTGCAAAGCAGATTATCCCCTGATAAAGTGACCTATATCTTCCAATATTACACTTATCCGATTGTTTAATTAAGTTTGTTCCGATTTAGCAGCAGCCTGTCTATTACCATTCTGTCGATATTTTCCGAATTTCACTGTTGTAATGTAATTTTAGGTAAATTATTCTTAAAAAATAGGCTGCCCTGCAGGCCAATAAGTTCCTGAGCACAGCATTTATTTATATGCTTGTCTCCAACTTGTCTATGCACTTGCTGCGCCATGGCAGTAGTGCTGAGGCGTACACGGACTTTCTTTTTATTTTCCAATACACTCAGTGCTCTCGATGCTTATAGCACCTACCATCCACCTGTATTTAGGCATGCAGCTTTTTCACCAACCGTTTAGTTGGAAGAAAATGCTTGTTCATTATGTGCCGGCACGTTTACCTGCAGTGCTTTATCTTGCTTATTCACAGCCCAATTTGACTAGAATACATATGTTGCTGGGACGTCTTACCCCGACACAATGGTTGGTAGTTTTACTCAACGTGCTCTTTTACTTATAGGCAAACTGTTATTTAATCATTTGTTTCTTCCGGGTGTATGCTTTACAGCAGTCCGGCTACAACATTACATACTACGGTAAATCTATTAGCATTATACACCTTTGTCCTTTTTTTTACTTATTATAATTGGTGGTCTGACTGTTTATATACCGCTTTGCAGCCTCCACTTTAGCCTGTACCTCTATAGTACAATAGCCATCGTTTTGTTTCTTCGTGGAGTGTGGCATTCCGACCTCGTCGTGCAGCATCTTACTCTGCAACCCAAATCTACCTCCGCCAGACCATTGATATGCCGCCCAGAAGACCAGTAGCTACTGGACAGGCTAAACGCCGAGCTGGAAACTGCGCAACCTTATCTAAGTGATCATTGCTGCATGCAGCAAGTAGCAGATATGATAAACATAAGCCGAAATCAACTATCGGCTCTGCTAAATGACAACGACTACAACGGTTTCAACGATTATATAAATGAGTATTGGATAAAGCATGCCTGCAAACTACTCAAGGAAGACCAAGCGCACAAACTAACACTGGAAGTTTGCTGAACAAGGCGTACACTGTCAGTACTTTAGAGTGTAAATGGCAAGTTAATAGAAACCGCCTTGGTACGTAAGGTATATGCCTACGGTGTAGGAGGACAGCAGGTAAAACCACTTTCTACCCGATTTGAAACTCAATAGTTGTTAAAGTATGAGGTGACAAGTAACGATATTTCTCTTGTTATTGAGCTATAGATTTGTTTTTGGTAAAACAACGGCTAATCCATAATATTATCTACAACAAAAAGTTTTTCCCCATTACGAATCAGTCCATAAAGAGAGTTATGGGCTGATTATCTTTTTTTTTGATTTAATTGAATGTCTATAGAATTCCCAGCTTTTGCGGTGTGCAATCCGTGCCAATTTCATCTTTCAAAATTCACTATCTTTTACCTTTCTTTTGTCATGAAACAATACTACGTAAGCGGGAATCGATACGACTGAAGTCAAATAATTCGCTCATACAGGCTCTGTTCGACAAGGGATCACTTTAGATCTCTACACTTGTTTAAATAAAGTGTGAAAAGATGTTGCTGCTATTGTAATTTAGAAATCTGTTCGTTAACGGCTTTTCTAAATTCAAATGGATTATCAATATTAGAAAATGGATTATTTGTTCCCCCTGTTCCTTTTACAATTATTGAACCACTATTCACCATTTTTCCAATTATTCCTTGTTCTACGTGAATTCCTTCAATTTTGTTTAGCATTGTTTCTAACGATCTGGTTTTTAGAATTCCAACTTTAATCAAAACACGTTTGTCTGTAACGACAAACTCTGATGAACTTATTTTAAAATAGGACATTCCGAGGGTTAAAACTCCAATTGTAATTAGTATTGCTCCATAGGAACCAAATAATAGTCCCAAAATGATAAAAAAGATTCCTCTAATATACTCTGTCCAATTTAGTTTAGTTTGATAAATGATAGTTTCATTTATTGTTAAAAGTTTGTCAATGTTTCCCATATTCGTTTTTGTTTTTGTTTGCTTACTCTGATTGGTTTTCAGCATCCCCATTTTTTATGCTAAAAGTGTTATTGCAGCAGATAACACTTTTTTATCCATGATTATTAATCTCGATGCATTGAAGAAGTTCAAGTCTGAGTGCAGCGGATATTTGAACTTGATATTTTCATGCAAATTTAAGGATTGTTGATCATATCTAAATTTAGTTTAGGGGAGCATTAAAGGTACACAAGCCAAATTTATATTTAAATTCTTTATGAGGAATTGTTTCCATCCTCCGGATATATCTATCTTATTTTATGAAGAATGACTCTGATAAATCATTAATTATGTTTTTACCATTACGCGGATCTATGCACTTATAGCAGACTGCAATATCACTAATGATATGTCGGAGTTATCAGGATAACTAAAATAATTGAATAAAATAACGATATCTAATATATCTATCATTATTCACGCACCCATAATGTACCTCTAATGTACCCTTTTTATTTCTATTATTTAACTGTTTAAAATGGGTGAATCCGAAATGCGTTTGTATTTTTACAAAATAGTAGTTTCATAATTGAGATGATGTGTTCGATTTCCTATACCTATAACAGATAGTGCTTTGTGTAGCATACCGAATTTTCAGTGTTCTTTAGAATATGTATTTAGCCAGTCATGATACTTTGTGCTAAAAATGGTTAGGTGATATTGGGTAAATTTTATTAGGACAACAAATTTACTCTTTTGAATAATATAGGATTGTAAGGTCGCATTGTAGACTTTGTATTCCCGGTAAGTGATGATGAATTAATTTATATGATGATTAGAAATTATTTTTTTGAATACATCCATGGGATTGCCAAAAATGAGGGTGTGAAATTAGATTTTGTAATAAACAAATATGTAACTTTAAGAAAGAACGTAGTTCTATTGCAATTTATTGTGGCCTTATTGGCCTATCTGATAATTGCATATGGATACTTTAAAGCGGGTTATTTACAACTTTTAGTTCTGACTTTATTATCAATGAGTGTTCCCATATTCTTTTTTCTATTTAAAAGAAAGAAGCTTTTAACTCCTAATTTATCTGGTTTGATATTTATATTTTTGCCAATTGTAAATATAGTGGCTAAAGATCTTTTCTTTTTCTATAGAGGTAATTCTCATATTAAATTGTTTTTTTTGCATACCCATTTTATGCTTCTATTATTTATCCCGTGTGGAGGTTTGGTGGGTAGGCAGCGCAACTCATTATATGTAGGAGGATTTTCAGTTTTTTGGATATGGTTTTTTACCATTTTACTAAATGACTCATATTTGTGGAGCATGGTTGCCCTTGATAGTTTCTTATTTATTGGTATAACCTTGTTGGTTTATTTTACTTATAGTTGTGGAAGACAAATTAATGTCAAATTTGGGGAGTTGGCTTTAGTTGTGAATAATCAGAACGAAGAATTGAATAGATTGATAGATCTTAAAAATTGGATGCTTAATATGATTGTGCATGATATTAAAAATCCTCTTAATCGTATTATATATGCAACTAAAATAGATGTTATTAATAAGGATGACGTAGTAGAGCCGAGCAAACAAATACTTTCGATAATTGAAGATATATTGGATGTGTATAAAATGGAAGAGTCGAGACTTTCTTTGAAAACGACATTCCAAGATTTAGATTATATTATTGGGGAGGCCTTTAGTCAGGTAAAGTATCTTTTGTCAGAAAAAAACATAACGCTGATTAAACGAACTTCTTTGAAATGTACACTTGATGTGGATGCGGAACTGTTGGTACGTGTGTTTGTGAATCTCCTAAGCAATTCTGTGAAATTTTCTAACCTGAATAGTAATATTGAGATAAGAGTAGTTCAGAATGGGATAATGGTCAGAATTGAAGTGAAGGATCATGGTGAAGGAATATCATTAGATTATGTTGAGCACATTTTCGAAAAATATTATCAAGTGAGTTCTAATAATTCTGAAAATGTACGTTCGACAGGGATTGGGTTGACATTTTGCAAGTTGACTTTAGAGAATCATGGAGGATTAATCGGAGCTACTTCAACGTTAAATGAAGGAACTTCAATTTGGGTTGAATTGCCAATCGTGACGTTCGAAGTGTTAGATAGTGAAGAAGTCGCGATTTTAACTACTTCTAGTTGTGAATGCACAAGTGAAGATGAAAAATTAATGTTGCAGTACAAATTTAAATTAAAGAATTTGGCTGTTTATGAAACGAGTGAGATACTTAGTGTCATTGAGGAGCCTTCAACATCTATTTCGCAGGGATTACTTTGTTGGAAAGACGAAGTGCTGAAAAGCTCTATGACTGGCAATGCCGAACATTTTAATCAATTAAAGAAAATAAAGAAAGATCACCTTTATACTTGAAAATAGCTTTATGCCGTAATCTAGATTGGCCTTTTTGACCATTATGTTAGTGTTAACCTTTTTTTTTCTTTTTTTAGGCTCGAGATAGGTTCAATTAGCTGCAGTTAAGTAATCATAATATGTAATGGTGTGTTTTAGTTATGACCCCAATCCGTCAGCCCACGGAGGCTTAAGAGTGCGTCAAAGAAACGATTTGACATAAAAATAAATGGTGTATACTACGTCTTTAAGCCCTCATTTGAATGGGCTTGTGGGTTATAGGGAGGAGTATGTCAATAATAAATACGATTTACTCTTAAGCTCAATCAAATTAATTTTATCCATATTTTATAAGAAAAGTCCCAGCCTGTCTATTGTAGACAGGCTGGGACTTTTTTTATACTGATTTGATATTGGACTTCTATTTAAAGCACCTAGGTTTGATGTATGTAGAATAGCTGATGTTTCAGCATCTCGTGTTTTGAAATGCTAACATATATAAACTACTAGTGTACCCGCGGACAAATTCTATTCAATGTACGCTATTTAAGACCTAATTTTGGCTATTGGGTAATTCAATATAGGTCTTCCTGTTTTCGATGATTGTTATTTATTTGAATAGGGGAGCTTATTTACTGCACTTGTTTTGGAATTGTGATTAAATCTTTCGGGCTGGTAATCTGGTTGTGATATTAATTGTTTCAGTTGTATTTTGTTCGCAAGTACGATTGTTTTTTTTTATTATGCTCCCTATGTCTCAATCAGAACTCTGGTGAATTGAATGATGGAAAATAATTGACACAATTTGTACTGCTCGTTTGCAAAGAAAAAAAGGGGGTAAAATATTGAGGGATTAACGCATTTTTCTTCATGTACCCTTTATGTACCCTTAAGAAAAATTAATATTCTATTGCATGTTTGTATTTTTGTACTAGAACAGAATTTACGAAAGTTTTCCTGTTGATACATTGTGGATTTATTTTAGCTAAATGTGCTGAAATAGTCTAGATAAGCTTATTTGTTGTGGTTGCAGACTTGATTTCAACTTACTGTGTAGAAGAGTGGAATTGTGCATAAAACGCCAACTGTAATAGCTGATTTTAAATAATCTTCCTCTATCTGTAAGTATTACTAAGAAAAGAAGTGTTTTTTCGAATAGCCTGTCAGGATAAGAGAACCCGAATTGATATATATATATAATACGAAACGCCAACAATAAAACAACATTATGAAAAGTAAACATTTACTCCTAGTGCTTTCTTTTGTTTTAGTTGCCTTTACGGTAACTGCACAAAACAAATTAGGTAACAATCCGTCAACTGCGCCAGCAGCAGGTTCTTTGTTGGAGTTAGAAAGTAAAACTAAAGGCCTACGCTTGCCTCGGATAGTTCTAACTGATGTAGGGCAATGGCTACCGTTGGAAGGTTTGCCTGTGGACGGTATGATTGTTTTTGCTGCAGAAGGTTCTACCGTGCCAATAGGTCTTTATCATTGGACTATGCCGCCGCTGGGTGCCAGTAATGGGAAATGGGTTAGGGTTCTAAATAATGATGCTTTACCTGACCTAATTAAACAATATCTTGTGCTTAATACAGATATTAGTCTTACAAGTGCAGGGAATGACCTGAATACAACGTTGTACGGTCAAGTTTCAAATTCGGCTAAGCTCGTGAATGAAAATAAGTTGACTACTTCGGGCGGAGATGTGATACTTTCTACTGTAAATGGTGTTGAGGGACTTTTAGCTCCGAAAGTCGGAATAGTTACAAGAACCTTAGGGTTTGATAAAAATGGTTTTTTGGTCAAGCAGGTTCCTGCACGTTCTTTAGATCTAGGTGCTTCCGGCAAGTTGGTCAGGAATGAAAATGGTGTGCCTGCTGATTTTACTGTACCTAACGGAGAGGTAGTTAATACGATTGGTCTTGACGCTCTTGGTAACTTCGTGATGCAAGATGCAACGCTGATCAAATCCTCAAATTTAATTGATGTAACAGACGGTAAGATTACCACTACTGTTAATGGCGTGCCGGCTAGTGTTTCTTTTGTACCCGGAACAATAACAAATTCTGTTGGGTTTAATAGTTTGGGCGTTTTGACGGTTCAAGATGCAACAAAAACTCCTGTTTCGAACAATATTACAACGACTATTAATACAGTCAAATCAACCGTAAATGGCATTGTTTCTACGGCTAATATAGTAACGTCCAACGGTCTGTCTTCGGCGAATTTTGCACTCACAAGTACGGTAAATGGTAAACTTGCTGATCTTGAAATCGACGATTCGCCCATCGATTATATTCTCGGTTTTAATAATGACGGTAAAATGGTTCGACAGCTTTCCACAAACATGTCTGTAGATAATCAATTTACTAACCCACCGTGGATGCTGACCAGTACGGTAAATGGTGAGGGGTCTTCATTTTCTCCTGCACTTGGCACAGTTGGTTATACTCTTGGTTTTAATACTGATGGTGCTTTAGTTAAGCAGCTTGCTAACAATACACTTACATCTGTTGATAATAAATTAACAAGTGTCATTAATGGTTTGTTGACGAATACAACAATAGTTAATGCTGTTTCTTTTACTGCTACGAATAATGCCTTTGTTTCGTCTGTAAATGGTATTTCTAGTACATATAAACCACTGTCATCATCACCATTATTACCCGTTAAAAATGTTATTGGTTTTAATGATGCTGGAGATTTAGTTTACACACCATATACAGTAATGCCAGTGGTAAATAAACTGACATCAACTGGTAACACCTTAACCAGTTCTGTTAATACGATCGAAAGTAGTCAATCAATAATAAATGCCAATGAAATATTTATTAATGCTGGTGTGATTACCACTTCTGTAAATGGTATTGAATCTCCATACGGTGTAAATGTATTAGCGCAGGCTGGCGCTGGTTTGAATTCTTTTGGAGGAACGGTTTCATTAGGCGGCTCTTTGAATAAGCAAACGACTATAGTTGCAGATAATGTGAATACACTTGCAATAAAAGGATTACAGTCACTTGGTCTTACAACAGATTATGTAGTTTTGGCTGATCCTTCTACCGGTGTCTTGAGACAGGTGTCTCAATCGAATAGTTTGACTGCAAATGCAAATACGATTATTCCTAAAGTGAATGGCAAAGTTGGTGATGTTTTACCGGTAATTAATGGTCTATCTGCTGATGCAAACGGACTTCAATTGGGTGGCGCTTTAACGGCTAATACTACTATTACAACTACTTCCGGTAGCACTTTGGCTATTGTCGGTTTGCAACCCGGTACTACAGCGGATAATGTTGTTTTGGCTGATGTTACAACGGGTGTTTTGAAGAAAACTCAGGCCACTGCTTCCAACGCTGCTAGTACCCTTGTTGCTCGTGATGTCAGCGGCAGTTTTGCTGCCAAAACAATAACTTCTACGGCATTAAACAATAGTGGTTCCACTATTCTTGGGCTGACTACTGATGCTGAGTCTGCTCCAATTTATAGTATTCCTAGCACAAGTGTTGATAATTATTCTGGTGAGGTAATTACACAAACCGGAACTACTGGCACAATTACACTAAGTAGTCCAACTATTTCTACACCAGGACGATTGTTTACGATAAGCAATGCTAACTCTTCTGAATTTCCATTAAATGTAGGTGACTATTCAATCTTACCAGGTCAATCTGGACAGTTTGTTTGGAATGGTGCAGTTTGGTCTGGACCAAGTGGTAGTATTGCAGCCGAAAATGGTTTGACTAATACTGGCGGTAGACTCATTTTAGGTGGTACATTGACAAAGAATACTGTAATTGATGTTGCAGCAAAAACTTTGTCTATAAAAGGGCTCGAAGCAGGTACTGCAAACGATAATCTTGTCTTGGCTGATGTTACTACGGGTGTTTTGAAAACAACTATTGCCACTGCTTCCAATCTCGGAAGTACCATTGTAGCGCGTGATGTTAACGGCGATTTAGCTGCACACAAAGTTACTGCTACAGGTGATGTTGCAGTCAATGGAGGTAATTTGACCACCGAAAAAACAACTGCAAGCTTGTTTAATACTGCTGCCACCACCTTGAGTATTGGTGGAGTTGCCACCA
>Ga0302286_10002212_pt1 | contig 13658 bp, 2 predicted proteins | sample III_Fen_E2_3_FD_198765 | JGI IMG/M metagenome (GOLD analysis project Ga0302286, IMG submission 198765) | Peat permafrost microbial communities from Stordalen Mire near Abisko, Sweden - III_Fen_E2_3 | ecosystem: Environmental > Terrestrial > Soil > Wetlands > Permafrost | place: Sweden: Abisko...
TGAAGTAGGTGAAGTCTATACCATCAATATTGTTATTGATGTTCATGAAATTAATGATAAAGGTATTGGCATTGAATTGGTATCAACAAAATTAGGAAAGAACAATGTGGATATACTGTATGATGTACAAGAGCTCAAACTTGTAAAGACCGAAGGCACAAAATTGTTTTTCAACCTTGAATTTCAATTAAATATGGCCGGAACGTTTAAATATGGTTTCCGAATGTTCCCTAAAAATGAAGATTTACCACACCGTCAGGATTTCTGTTATGTAAGGTGGATTTAGAAATTTAATGACAATAACAGTTTCCGGCTAACCGGGCTGATAACTTAACAAGAACAGGCTGTCTCAAATAGAATTTGAGACAGCCTGTTCTTGTTATAACTTTTAAGCTCTTCAAACTCTCTGAATCCATTTTTGATTTATCTGTATTTTGTTAGGCGATACAAAAAACATTAAATTTGTAAGATGCTAAAATAAAGATAGAAATGGTTATAATGTTTAAATTATATTTGAAGTGTAATGATATGATTTTATTACGGAATGTGTATTGCCGATATAAAATTATGCTTAGTCATTATGTGAAATAAACGAATCCAACTGACTCATTATTTTGAATACTTCCTATCTGTTTTTAGATATGGATGTTTTCTAAAAGCCAATATTGCCTGTTGAAATTAGAAAATGACATTCTCAGATAAGAAATTATCTCGTCTCATATTTATACACTTTTCCGTAAAAATAATAGCAAATAACATCCCGTAAAAATGAGCGTACGTCATTCCTTTTTTGTTATTAAATCAATTTATTTATTTCGTTAAAGACTATGAAATCGGCTTTTATTGTTAAATACTGTTATCTGATTCATCGTATAAAAGTTAAATAAAATTAAATATATTCTTTTAAAACAATGTATTATAAAAAAATAGTGACATAAATGTAAAATAATAAGCATATATTAACAAGCGAGTAGTTGATAAATCCAATCTGATGTAGCTGTAATTGCTACATTTTTATGTGTGACAAAATTCACAATTCTATTTTTAGATTAATAAAAAGCTCTATGCAAATTTTAATTAATATACGAATTTCGTTATTTTACAAGTGTAATCAATGTGCACATGTAAATATAATACATTGTCAATAAGTGCTATGTTAACTTAAATGTAGTTGGACCTTAAAAGATAATCAATTCATATTCTTGATAGGATTTTACATTCAAAATTATTCGTAAGCTAAATGGCGTTTTTTATTTAGATTCTGATTTGTAGCACGTTTCAGAAGTAAATATAAGCCTCACTGAAATTGCAACACTCACAAGTTATTTAAATCCAACAGTTTTACGGAATAATATGCTGTATAAATTGCATGAAAGGACATTAAATATCATATAATACCAACAACGTAAATGACAAGGCCTAAATGTAGCAAAAAGTACAGCTACTGTAGCATTTATGCCTGTATATTTCATTGTCGATAACATGAAAAATAATATTACTTTCGCAACGTGTATTATGTAATTTTAGTATAGATTCCCTTACAAGCAGAATATCGTTTATTGTTTTTTATACAATTGAAAAGTCTATCATACCTGTATATATATCATTTAAAATTCATAAATATTTAGTTGTTGAAGAAAATTTTAGACGCTGAAATGGTCACATCAACAATGAATATTTTTATTGGCTGCAAGTGTCAATGGAAATATGAAAATAAGTGTGTAATTTGTTAACGTAGAGACAAGGAAATATACGATGTAAGCGGTTTTTAATAAAGTGGAAAACGTTAGTTATTTACTTAAATTTATTATTTAGTAAGATTTACCAAACAAATACACGTATCAGGTAGAACGAATATAAGATTAAAAATATTAACAACTAATTTTACTAAGCCGATAGTTCCAACTTTAAAAAAGGTTGAGATATTGGAAACATCTCATTAATACTAAACCGGAATGCGACATATATTACTAAAAATAAGTATTACAATCATTTTATTCTTTGGAATAACAGGATTGCATGCACAGGAATCATTACCAGCTTCCGGCGGTATGGCATATGGTTATGGGGGATCTGTATCCTATAGTGTTGGTCAGGTGGTATATACTGTTAATTCTGAAATTACAGGTTCAGTGGCACAGGGAGTACAGCAACCCTATGAAATTTTAGCTGAATCAGGTTCTGATTTAGCTACCGGTATATCCTTGCAATGTTCGGTATATCCAAATCCGGTAGAAAAAGTCCTGACATTACAAGTACAGTATTATATTGATGAAAATGTGACCTACAGTTTGTATGACTCAAATTCACAGCTTTTAATGACAGAAGTGGTTAATAACAAGAAGACATTAATATTAATGAGTAATCTGCCTCCTTCAACTTACTATTTGGTTGTTGATCAGAAGAAGCAGAAAAACTCTCCGCGTATAACAAAAACGTTTAAAATAATAAAAAAATAAATATGGTGAAAAAAATAGTTACTCTTTTCGCTACAATATTGATAGTCATAAGTATTTTTGCACAGGTTCCCCAGAAAATGAGTTATCAGGCAATCGTCAGGAACAGCTATAACGTATTGGTGACGAATAAAAAAGTAAGCATGAAGATCAGCATTTTGCAAAACCAGTCTCCTGTTTATGTGGAATTGCAAAATACTACTACCAATGAGAATGGTCTGATAAACGTTGAAATAGGAAATGGAATTGTGTTGTCAGGTGTTTTCGCCAATATTGAATGGGGAAAAGGAATTTTCTATATTAAGACAGAAACGGATCCTGATGGGGGAACCTATTACAGCATTGTCGGGAGTAGTGAATTGTTAAGTGTTCCGTATGCCTTATATTCCACAGCCAGTGGGAGTGGAGTATCTATCGATGATACCTCCGCTTCAACGACTAAGACATGGTCATCCAATAAAATAAACTCAGAGCTTGGCAATAAAGTAAATTCATCGACACTGGCAACTGTTGCAACTACCGGTAATTTTAGTGATTTAAAAGGAAAACCAACGACCCTTGCCGGATATGGAATTACGGATGTCGGTACCGGTACCGGTACTTCGTTGCCAATGAGCGGTGATGCAACTCAGGATTCAACAGGAGTTGTTACCATTTCTAACAATGCCATTACAACATCAAAAATACTTGATGGTACCGTTGGAAATGCAGATTTGAATAAACCCAATATCCCATTAAGTGGTTTTGGTGCACCTACTGCCAATATACCCATGGGTGGATTTAAGATTACCAACCTTGCAACTCCGGTGAATGCCAAGGATGCTGTTAATAAAAGTTATGTGGATCAGGCTTTATTGACAACTACCAGTCCTGTATTAAGTCTTGATGCAGCGCAAAATTTGTCGATAAAAGGTGGAAATGCAGTGAGTCTGGCAGACCTTTATCAATCACTGAGTCTTGCCGGTACAATTCTTTCCATATCAGGCCCAAGGGACAGTCATGTCGACCTGGCAGCGATATTTGGATCAGCGGGTGGAAGTGGTGGTAGTGGAATAGTATCGCATGACACCAGCTTAAGCGGTAGCGGAACTTCATTAAGCTTGTTGGGAATAGCCTCCCAGGCCATTACACCGACCAAAATAAGCGGAATATTCTCAAATGGTAACTATGGTCAGGTATTAACCTCAAATGGCAGTGGAAGCTTTAACTGGACTGATATGGGATCAGGTAGTGGCGGGGGGCTTACAGCCATTAATGTAATACCATCAAACGGTATTACAGCTTCCGTGTCCAATATACTGCCAACTTCGACCATTTCGTTAGGTTTAGGAGCTATTACACCAAGTTCAATAAACACTTCAGGTTCAATCACTACCACGGGAACTGTAACCGGTTCAACTCTTAACGGTTTGTTGGATGCTTCCAATTTAACGGGGACCATAAGTCCATTACGCTATGGAGCAAATACCATACCTGTTGCAGCAATTTCCGGAAGCGGAACTGCAGGAACATTTTTGAAGGGAGATGGAACCTGGGGCGTTCCGGTTACAGGAAGTACAGTTGCTTCCGGGATTTCTAACACTGCTATCGCAGGCGTTCCAGGAACGAATGTGCAGTCGACTTTAGAAGGATTGAAAAGCCTGGTTGATACAAAAGCTACGGCTACCACTCCAACTGGTGGTGCAGCGACTCATACTAAAATCACATACAATGCAAATGGATTGGTAACTGCAGGAGTAGATGCAACAACGGCAGATATAACCGAATCAACAGATAAAAAATATGTGACCAATGCTCAATCCGCAGTGTTAGCGAATACATCCGGAATAAATACCGGAGATCAAACGGCTATCTTAACTCCTGTTACAACTATTACAGGCGTTACCGGAACGAATGTTCAATCTACCTTAGAAGGATTGAAGAGTTTAATTGATGGAAATACTTCAGGTTTAACATCAAAAGTAACCGGTAACACATCTATAACAGGAGCTACCCATACAAAAATAACTTACGATTCGAAAGGCCTGGTAACTGCAGGAGTAGATGCCACGACGGCTGATATTGCTGAATCGACAGATAAAAAATATGTGACCAATGCTCAATCCACACTGTTGACGAATACATCCGGAATAAATACCGGAGATCAAACGGCCACCTTAACTCCTGTTACAGCTATTACAGGTGTTACCGGAACGAATGTTCAGTCTACCTTAGAAGGATTGAAAAGCCTGATTGATAGTAAAGCTACGGCTACTACACCCACTGGTGGTGCAGCGGGGCATACTAAAATCACGTACAATGCAAATGGATTGGTAACTGCAGGAGCAGATGCCCCGGCTGCCGAAGTGACTGTTGCAGCCGGTGATGGGATCAGCGCTTCAAATGTTCAGGCTGCTCTAAAAGAATTGTCAGGAAGGATAACTACTGCGTCAGCAGGAGGAATGTCATTTGTCTTACGTGACGCAACTTTAACCGGAGATGGGAATACCACGAGCCTGGGTCTTGCAGATAATGCTGTATCTACCTCAAAAATTGCAGATAATTCAGTGACTCTGGCCAAAATGGCTAATCTAACAGGCCCTGCATTACTTGGTAAAGTATCAACAACACCGGGGATACCGGAGGTTATTACAATTGGTTCAGGATTAACTTTAACTGGGAGTACCTTGTCGGCGAACGGGAGTATGGCTGTTGTAAAAACGGATGCTACTTTGACCGGGGATGGAAATACCACAAATCTCGGTCTTGCAGATAATGCTGTTTCTACTTCAAAAATTGCAGATAATTCAGTGACTTTGTCAAAGATGGCCAATCTGAACGCTAAATCATTAATAGGTAATAGTACCGCGTCGTCTGCAAAACCAGAACAAATTACAATTGGCTCCGGTTTAACATTGAACGGTGGAATTTTAGCTGCCAGTGCAGCCGGAAATCAAACCATAACATTTGCACCTACCGGGGATGTAACAGGAACAACCACAGGAACCACTTCATTAGCGCCAGCCTTGACAATTGGGACAGGAAAAGTTACTAACTCAATGTTGGCGACTGGTATTGATGCTGCAAAGTTGACTACAGGTGTTTTACCATCATCGGCAATTCCAACTACCTTGCCAGCAGTTACCAGCATTGGAGGAATGACTGTCTCAACCAGTCCGGCACTTACTCTTTCTGCAGGAACAAATAGTTTAACTGCAACAGGGACTACAACTGTATCGGGAACTAATACCGGCGACCAGGATGCAGCAAAAGTTAATCTTAATCCTGCGTTAATTTCAGGAATTACAGGGAGCACAGTACAGGCAGTCCTGACTGATATTGGCAGTAAGCTTACACAAAATACCAGTGATATTGCAAAGAAAATAGATGCTAACAGCGATATAACACCAGGTACTAATCAAATAGTAAGCTATGATAAGAAAGGACTGGTGACCGCGGGAATTGCAGCTACAACAGCCTATGTTGCAGATATAGTGAATAAAAGATATGTGACTGATGCGCAATTGACATTACTTGGAAAAACTACAGGAACAAATTCCGGTGATCAAACATTGAGTGTAGCGGCAGGAAAACTGAAAATTTCCGGTGCTACAGGCAATAGTGTTGATGTTGTTACAAGTTTAACTGCAGGAAGTGGACTCACAGGTACAGGAACGCTTGGAGATGTTACCTTAAGTCTTGGATCCAATGCAATCAAAGTGGATAATCTTCAGGGAAGTAGTGGCGCATTAACAACTGCAAATGCCACATCTGTATTGAGATCAAATGCAGATGGTACTTTTTCGTGGTTGGATATTGCCGCGGGTAGTTTACCTGTTGATCCCAGTTCTATAACGTTGGCTGAAAAAATGTTTTTTATTGGAAATAATCTTAATAAGGCTTCCGAAATAGCTAAGAGTTCAATACCGCTTAGTGGTTTTGCAGTTCCAACTGTAGCTATTAGTATGGGTGGTAAGCAAATTAATGATTTAGCAGCTCCAACAGCTGATAATGATGCTGTTACTAAAAAATATGTGGATGATGCCTCAACGGGAGCTGTTGTTTATCAGGATACTTATGATGCAACTACCGGTTATATTGGCTCAGGAACTACACCCCTGGGACTTGCAAATGCTAATAAAGGTAATTATTACGTAGTTAAAACGGCAGGGTCTGCTCCCGGATTTCCTCTGTCAATAGGTGATTGGGTAATCTCTAATGGTGTTGAGTGGAGTAAGGTAGCTAATAGTCAGGTTGCATATACTACTGCTACTGTACCTGAGTCGGGTGTCTATAAATATTATACAGATGCAAGGGCACTTGATAAGGAAAATGTAATAAATAAAACTGGTAGTATTACTACAGAGACGGATGATACAAAATACCCCTCCGTAAAGGCCATAAAATCGTATGTTGATGCGAAAGTTCCTGCTTCTTTGGGAACTGATAATGGGAAAGTGTTGACAGTAAACTCCAGTGGGATCCCAATCTGGCAAACCGGAGGAGGAACTGTGAAAACGATTTCTATTTTCAATAATAGTAATGGAATTACCGGAGTATCAGATGGCAATACAACAAATCCTTCAATTACACTAACATTAGGAAACATAAAACCATCAGCAATAACAACTACTGGTGCTATTGATGGCGGAGCAATAACCGGAACTTCTGTTTTAGCAACTGGAACAATAACAGGTTCGAATATAACTTCTGGAGCCACTTTGTCCGGGATAAATACAGGTGACCAGACAATAACGCTTACAGGTCCCGTAACAGGTTCCGGTAAAGGATCATTTGCGACTACCATTTCCGATAACGCAATTACTTCAGCTAAGATAGCAGACAAAGCCATCACCTATTCTGATGTTGCTGATGCAACGATCACTCCTGCACAGATGAATATAACAGGTACAGCAACTGTTGGTGCAGTACCAGCCTATAATGCCTCCGGTGGTTTTACATGGGGAACGGGTGGAGGTACAAGCTTAACTTATTTGGCTACGTCAACTGGAGCTACTTTGGCAAGTAGCACCGGTAATACAGTTCCTATTGGTTTGGTGGATGCAACTAATGCCGGCTTAATTAAACCAGCTGACTTTACGAAACTATCCGGACTTTCTAATTATACCTTACCTATTGCAAGTAGTGGTACTTTAGGAGGTGTTAAGGTAGGAACAGGTCTTTCTATAGATGGTAGCGGTATTTTATCTTCAACTGCTGGATTCTCAGCTATACCCGATAAAACGTTGTTGGGTAATAATGCCGGATCATCTGCTATACCGACTTCACTCGATGCTGCAACGGTGAAAACCATTCTTGCTTTAAGTAATGTTGAAAATACAAAGCTTACAACATGGACAGGTACTTCAACCCTAACAACTGTAGGTACAATAGGAGCTGGAACCTGGAACGGTGGAACTATTGATATTTCTCATGGTGGAACTAATGCAATAACTGCTAGTGGAGCAGTGAATAATTTGCTTCCAGCTCAAGGTAGTAATAACGGAAAAGTCTTACAAACTGATGGAACAAACGTTTCATGGGTTGCTGTAGGAGGTAGTGGTACTGTAACTTCTGTAGGTCTATCGTTACCTCTTCTTTTATCAGCTTCTTCCTTTGTAACGACCACGGGAAATATAACTGCAACCTTAGCATTACAATCAGCTAATACTGTCCTTGCTGGCCCTCCATCAGGTACAAGTTTAGCTCCAACATTCAGGCAGATTGTTGCTGCTGACATTACAGGCTCTTTGACGCAGAATACATCAGGAAATGCTGCAACAGCTACCAATATTGCATCAGGTGTAGCCGGTAACCTTCTTTATCAATCGGCACCCGGAACTACTGCAAAATTAGCTAATGGTACTGTTGCGGGACAAGTATTGACATGGGATGCTACAAATACTAAGCCTTCCTGGAGCACCCCGATAAACTCCGTAGCTGTTGCTGATGGGCTAACCGTAAATGGAGCAACAACAGCAGTTACGTCTGGAGCCATTAGCATGGGTATAAAAGATGGCAGTATTGCTGTCAAAAAGATACAAACAAGCAGTGCCTGGGCTACAGATAATACCAAATTTCTTAGTGCTAGTGGAGATTGGTTAGTTCCTGCATCCGGATCGTTCACGGGAGTGCTACCGGTACTCAATGGTGGTACAGGAATCAGTGGCTACAATGTAGGAGAATATATTCACGCAATAGGAGCTACGACTCTTGCACGAATAACAAAAGCTGACGTTATTATAGATCTTGGAGCAGAAGTTACAGCCAATAAGAGTGGCACTGTTTCAACTCAAACCGATGATGTAAAGTATCCTTCTGTAAAAGCTGTGAAATCATATGTGGATACTAAAGTCCCTGATCTGGTTGCAACAACTGATGCAAATAAAGTTTTGACTGCAAACCCGGCAGGTACTGCTGCATCCTGGCAAACTCCTACCGGAGGGAGTGGAGGGTCTGTCTCTATTTATAACGCACTAAATCAGGCAGGTACTGCCGCTGTACCAGAAGTATTAGTCAAAGGATCAGGCTCAAAGATTCGATTTTGGGTTGAATCAGCAGCTATCAATATTTTGCATGTGTCTATCCCGAATGGTTCAATGGTAGATTATGTGCGAATTTTCGCTACTAAACCAAATATGACCATACAGGGAGACGGTTCTTATTCATATTATCTCAAAATAACTGACGAGTCAAGCAATACAAATACATCCTACTCAAACGCATTAGTTCCAAACTTACGTTTTATGACTGTAAATGTATTATCGCCTAGTACTTCGACAGGAACATGGATTCCTGCATCAGATATTGCTCCTAATCAAATAAGCATTGAAGACTGTTCCGGAGGTTCTTTGTTAATCGCAAATGCCTGTTCAACTTCAGATATAGCAGATACACCAGGTGGTATTTATATAATTTTATCTTATTAAATTATGAATAATAGAATATGGATTACATGTTTATTATTTTTTATTGCTACATGCTTATGTTCTTCACAAGTAATTAAGCAGTTTAATGGACAACTAAATATAACCACAACAAAAGTTATAAGCTCTGGTGTGTATCAAATTATTGGAACTTTTACAGATGCTAGTGGAACTTTTACTGCAACTCAAACAACTGTTGGAGATGAAATTATTGACAAAAATGGAATAATGATGAAGGTTTCAACCATTACATCTGTTAGTGGTAATGCTTTATCTGTTGTGGCTTCATTGGTAGGAACAACATCGGCTCCTGTCCTAGGCTCCGGTATTATTTTTAGACCTTCATCGAATGGATACCCAATGATTACTACAGGTATTGCTGGCACTTCATTATTGTCTAAAACAATGAATACTGCAACAGTTGCAATTAATTCGGACTTATCAATATTTACTGTTGGTACTTCATTGCCGCCATTGGCCTATAAAATAGGTGATGCTGTTGTCTTTTCAGCCAGCGTGTACCTACTTACAGCAACAGGGTGGACCCAAATATCTAGCATTACAACTAAATATGGAGCATCTGTAAGTGCAATTCCAATAAGTGCTGCCGGAACAATCATAAAATACTATACAGATAAGAATTACTATGTTTCTGATGGTACCACATGGAATCTGGTTTCAACAGTAACAGAGCTTCCAACAATTCCTAAATTTGGCGATGTCTATTATGTAACAGGAGAGAATGCACTTTATATGTTAGCTGATGATGGCGCTGGTAATACAAAATGGATGGCTATCAGCAATTCGGGAATAACATCAGGAACAACTGCAGATTTTCCAGCCAATCCTAAACCGGGAAATCTCTTCTTTAATACAGATAATAATACCCTCTATCTGTTTGATACTACGAATAACTGGGTGGAGATCTCTACCAACGGTTCTACACCAGCAGATCTCTCTACTCCTGATCCGAGTTTTTCCACCATCAAAGAAGGACGGTTGTTTTACAATACCTCAGAACATCAGTTATATATGTTTAATGGAACCATATGGATTCCGGTAGGCAATGCACTGACCGATGGTTATATGTATGTAGGGAACAATTCGAACATTGCTTCTTCGGTTCAGATGTCGGGAGATGCGAGCATTTCGAATACCGGTGTAATGACTATAAGCGATAAGGCTGTTACCAATATCAAACTGGATAAAACGAATATCCCGTTAAGCGGATTTGGAAATCCTAAATCCAACATCAATATGGGAGATGGCACCACGAACTTCCGTATTTCAAATTTGTTAACTCCATCAGCAGATCAGGATGCCGCAACAAAAGGGTATGTAGATAATTTATTTGATACTCCTTCTTCGGCTCTGAAGTTGACTTATACTAATTTGTTTGTCGGAAATGCACTGCATAAAGCTGTATCAACTCCAAAAGCAAATGTTCCACTTAGTGGATTTGGAAACCCGACAGCAAATATTTCAATGAATGGGAAGTTGATCACCAATTTGGCTTCACCATCAAACGGGACAGATGCTGTAAACAGAGATTATGTTGATACAAAACCAGTATATCCAATAAATATTGGTCTGACTTACAATATGTTGCTTCAAGGTAATGCTCTGGATCAGGCAGGTATGGTAGAGAAGACGGATATCCCATTCAGTGATTTTGGAGCAGGTGTGAAAGATGTTTCATTTGGAGGATTTAAAGCGTCGAATCTGGCAGAACCAGTAGCGATCCAAGATGCAGCCACTAAAAATTATGTTGATACTAAAACTATTGATCCGACGAATATATCATTAACAACGGGTTCTCTTTTGGTAGGTGGAGCAACAGGAAAAGCTGAAGTTACGTTGAAGAACGCTATTCCAATCAGTGGTTTTGGAGCAGCTGCAAAAGATGTTTCTTTGGGAAATTTTAAAATAAATAATCTCGCAACCCCAACAGCAGACACCGATGCTTCCAATAAAAAGTACGTGGATGATCTTTTTCTAAGTCCGTCGAATATACTGGCTCTTCCTGCAGGGAATCTTTTTGTAGGTAATGCATTTGGAAAGGCAGCTCCAACACTTAAAAATGCTGTTCCTGTCAGCGGCTTTGGGAAAGCTACTGAGACTGTTTATATGGGTGATGCTTCTACAAAGTATACTATCAGCTATTTGGCAGAGCCGATGAGTGACCAGGATGCAGCTACCAAATACTACGTGGATACTAAAGTAGCTAATCCTGGCTCCATAACCTTGCAATCAGGGAATATTTTAGTTGGTAATCTTGCAAACCAGGCGGAGTCTGTACCCAAAAGTTCAGTATCTTTAAGTGAACTGGGAGCTGTTACGCAGAATCTTTCGATGTCAAGTTATAAAATCACAAATTTAGCAGATCCGGTAAGTGACGGCGACGCTGTCAATAAAAAATACATTACTACGCAACTTTCAAGTGTTGCAACAACGCTTACATTACCTGTAGGTCAGTTCTATGAAGGAAATGCATCCAATAAAGCTACTGCTACAGCAAAAAATGCTATACCCTTAAGTGGATTTGCTGCTGCTACTGCTGATGTTGCGTTAGGTGGATTTAAGCTGACCGGAGTATCTGATCCTGCAGCCGATCAGGATGCTGCTACCAAGAAATATGTGGATGGCAAAACCGGTAAACTCATCACCGGACCCACTGACCCAACCAATCCAATTATCGGAGATACCTATTATAATACTACAAATAAAACGTTTTATGTGTACGATGGAACAAGTTGGATTCCTGTAGATAATAAACTGCCTGCCGGACAACTTTATGTGGGTGATGCAACTAACAAGGCTGCTGCTACTGCCAAAAATACTATTCCATTGAGTGGCTTCGCTGCAGCTGCAGCTGATATTGATTTAGGAACTCATAAAATAACAAATGTCGTTGATCCTGCTGCCGACCAGGATGCTGCAACCAAGAAATATGTGGATTCGAAAACCGGTAATCCTGCATCCCTTACTTTGACCAAAGATTATATTTTAGTGGGAGATGCTACCGGAAAAGCTGCCGAGGTAGCTATAAGTACTGTAGCCATAAGTAAATTCGGAGTCGCTGTTTCTGATATTGCATTGGGAGGATTTAAACTAACCGGAGTGGCCGATCCATCTGTTGATCAGGATGCTGCAACCAAGAAATATGTGGATTCGAAAACAGGTAATCCTGCATCCCTGACATTGACCAAAGATTATATTCTGGTGGGAGATGCTGCCGGAAAGGCTGCTGAAGTAGCTACAAGTACTGTAGCCATAAGTAAATTCGGAGTCGCTATTTCTGATGTTGCATTGGGGGGATTTAAACTGACAGGGGTTGCCGATCCAGCTGTTGATCAGGATGCTGCAACCAAGAAATATGTGGATTCGAAAACGGGTAATCCTGCATCCCTAACTTTGACCAAAGATTATATTCTGGTGGGAGATGCTGCCGGAAAGGCTGCTGAAGTAGCTACAAGTACTGTAGCCATAAGTAAATTCGGAGTCGCTGCTTCTGATGTTGCAATGGGGGGATTTAAACTGACAGGTGTGGCTGATCCTGCAGTTGACCAGGATGCAGCTACCAAGAAATATGTGGATGGTTTGATGTCCAGTGTTAATTCAACATTATCATTGGCAAGAGGGAATATGTTGGTAGGAGATGTCTCCGGTAAAGCGGCTTCAGTTGCAAAAAGTACCATCCTATTAAGTGGTTTTGGCGATGCTGAAGCTAATGTATCTATGGGAACAGGCTCAAATAATTACAAAATTATCAATGTAGCCGATCCTACCGGCGATCAGGATGCTGCAACAAAGAAGTATGTGGATGGCAAAACAGGCAAACTCATCACAGGACCCACTGACCCAACCAATCCTATCATCGGAGATACCTATTATAATACTACGAATAAAACATTTTATGTGTACGATGGAACAAGCTGGATACCTGTAGACAATAAGTTACCTGCCGGACAACTTTATGTGGGTGATGCAACTAATAAAGCAGCAGCAACAGCTAAAAATACTATCCCATTGAGTGGTTTTGCTGCTGCTGCCGCTGATATTGATTTAGGAACTCATAAAATAACAAATGTTGTAGATCCTGTTGCTGATCAGGATGCTGCTACCAAGAAATATGTGGATTCGAAAGCAGGTAATCCTGCATCACTGACATTGACGAAAGATTATATTCTGGTGGGAGATGCTGCCGGAAAGGCTGCTGAAGTAGCTACAAGTACTGTCGCCATAAGTAAATTCGGAGTCGCTGTTTCTGATGTTGCATTGGGAGGATTTAAACTAA
>Ga0302286_10002213_pt1 | contig 13656 bp, 14 predicted proteins | sample III_Fen_E2_3_FD_198765 | JGI IMG/M metagenome (GOLD analysis project Ga0302286, IMG submission 198765) | Peat permafrost microbial communities from Stordalen Mire near Abisko, Sweden - III_Fen_E2_3 | ecosystem: Environmental > Terrestrial > Soil > Wetlands > Permafrost | place: Sweden: Abisko...
TAAAATGTTTTTTGCATATAACAATGGATTAACAGCTACTGCTAAAAATATTGAATTTACTCATGATAAAAAGATAAAATCGATTAACGGGTTTCAAATTGTTAATGGAGGACAAACTACATCTGCAATTTATGCAACACATAGAAATGAAAAAGCTTCATTGGATGATGTATATGTTCAAATAAAGTTGTCTGTATTGAAAAATGAAGAAATGAAAGACGCATTTATAAGTAAAATTTCAGAATACGCAAATACGCAAAACAAGGTAAGTAAATCTGACTTCTTTTCCAATAGCCCCTTTCATAAGGATTTTAAAGAGCATTCTGAAAAAATATATGCTCCTGCAAAAAGTGGTGCATTATATAAAACTAAATGGTTTTATGAAAGAGCTAGGGGGCAATATTTACAATCCATTGCATTGCTTAGACTTAAGTCAGAGCAAAATCAATTTAAAAAAGAACATCCTAAAAATCAAGTTATAGAAAAACCAATGTTGGCAAAGAGTGAAATATCTTGGGAAATGCACCCTGAAATAGTTGCAAAAGGTGCTGAGACTTGTTTTGCATCTTTCGCAAATAATATAACTCAAAAAATAGAAAAAGATGAAAATTTAATTACCGAATACTATTTTAAATCTGCAGTGGCAAAAATAATTATATTTAAAGAAACTGAAAAAATAGTTTCAGCTGCAAGTTGGTATGACGGTGGTTATAGAGCTCAATGCGTCACTTATACTATTGCATTGCTAGCGTATATTTTTGGTTCAAATAATAAAAATCTTGATTTTGTCAGGATTTGGGAAAAGCAAGAAATTGATGAACTATTAAAAAGTTTTATAGAAGTTATTGCAGAAAAAGTTTATGAACAATTAATGACCCGCGTCGCAGGAGTTGCGAATATAGGACAGTATTGCAAAAAACGAGAATGTTGGGATGATATACAAAAGTTGGCAGTAAATTTTAATGATATAAATTTAATTAATAAATTGGCAGCAGATAAAGAAGAGATCCGAATAATTAAGAGAGAAGCGAAAAATAATCAAGAACTTGATAGTAGTATTAAAATGCAAGAATTTATATTAAAACAAAATAAAGAAATATGGAGCATAATTTTTGATAATGAAATCAAGTATAATCATCCATTAGCATTATCAAATACTGAATTTGGGGTTTTGCAATCTATGAAAAATCATAAGATTCAAATGCCCTCACCTTTGCAAGCAAAAACTTTATACGGAGTATATAAAAAAGCAGAAAAAATGGGACTTATAAAATAAGTATTTTCCTAAAAATATAGTCAAAGGAGTCAATATGGCAAAAATTAAAAATATTAAAATTGCACTAAGTACAAAGAATACAAAAAAAGTTTCAAGCGTCGACATGGAAATTGCTAAATCGGAAGATAATCAATATCTTGTATTATCTACATTTGGCAGTGAAACAAGAAAAGAAAAAGATAAAGCTTCTCAAATCTTACATATTGATAAAAGCTCAGCTAATCAATTGATTTCAATATTGCAGGATTGGATAACTCAATAAAAATTATTGAAATATAAATTTAACTACGCATCATTTATTCAAGTGGGCCTTTTTGTTTTGCGAAAAGAGAATTTGTAGGATTTCTCTCTAAATTTATCTAAAAATGAGTATTTTGAAATTCTCTTAATTTTAGAATGCCCGCCTGTGGCGCGGATTTGCGCAATAAAAAAGGACCTATTCTCTAGGTCCTTTTTTAAATGGTGGAGGATAGGAGATTCGAACTCCTGACCCCCTGCGTGCAAAGCAGGTGCTCTACCAGCTGAGCCAATCCCCCACGTTAATTTATTAAATTTTCATTATGTTCAGCTGTTAGAGCTATATTGAACTCTCGAGGAAACAAGTCCCTCTGGGGCAGCTGAGCCAATCCCCCACGTTAATTTATTAAATTTTCATTATGTTCAGCTGTTAGAGCTATATTGAACTCTCGAGGGAACAAGTCCCTCTGGGGCAGCTGAGCCAATCCCCCACGTTAATTTTATTAAATTTTCATTATGTTCTCTCGAGTGAACAAGTTCCTCTGGGGCAACTGAGCTAAACCCCCAAAGAGTCGATACTCTTATTATATTTGTTGATTTTTTTTTGTAAAGTACTTTTTTCTGATGAAGATATAGAGAAATTCCAAAATGTTAAATCCTGAAAGTGTTTTAAGCCCCTAAATAAATCGTAATAGCCAATGTTCAGTTGTTCAAAAACTCTCTTCTGCTTATTTTTAAGTGATAAATTCAACTAATTATTTAGGCATTACTTGAACTCATAATCTTTTGCGTCGGTTTCTTTTTTGTATTACTATTACTACTATTATAATTTAGTTTTTTTTGTTATACTATTTCTGTTAGTTATATATAATTAGGAGTTCTTATGAATAAAAGTCAGTCCGTTGGAATGTATGTAATTTTAGGTATCATGGTTCTTGCCTTTGTATCTATGTTGCTTACTGGCCCTACGACAAATACCAAAGAGTTAACTTATACCGAATTTGTACAAAAACTTCAAACAGGTGATATAAAGAGCGTTCAAATGTCCCCTGATTCACTATTGGCTATACCTTTGAATCAGCCTAGTGCAAAAACTCAACAAGTTAATCCTTTATATGGAACAACAAAATCAACTCCTTCTATTCAATACCATGTTTTACTTCCAAATTCTTCTGACATAATGAGAAAATTGGAAGCTGCTAACGTAAACATAAGTGTTAAAAAACCTAGTGAATCTTCACAGGTTCTAAATATATTTGGGTCCCTGATACTACCGCTATTGTTCATTATATTCCTTGTAGTGATGGCTAAAAGTATTCAAGCTGGTGGCTCACAGGCAATGTCGTTTGGGAAAAGTAAAGCCAAAATGCTCCTAGATAGCAAAGTTAAGACAACATTTGGTGATGTTGCAGGGATTGATGAAGAGAAGAAAGAATTAGAAGAAATCGTTGATTTCCTTAAAAATGGTGAGAAATATCTTAAACTAGGTGCGAAGATTCCTAAAGGTGTTCTCCTAGTTGGTGCTCCCGGTACTGGTAAAACTCTTATGGCGAAAGCTGTAGCAGGTGAAGCTGGTGTTCCGTTTTTCTCAATCAGCGGTTCCGATTTCGTTGAAATGTTCGTCGGTGTTGGTGCTAGTCGTGTAAGAGATTTATTCGACCAAGCAAAAAAACACCAACCTTGTATTATATTTATTGATGAAATTGATGCAGTAGGCAGACAACGTGGTGCCGGACTTGGTGGCGGTCACGATGAACGTGAACAAACGCTTAATCAATTATTAGTTGAAATGGATGGGTTTGATAAAAATACAAGTATTATTGTTATTGCCGCAACAAATAGACCTGACATTCTTGATAATGCACTATTGAGACCCGGTCGTTTTGATAGACAAATTGTTATAAACAAGCCTGATGTATTGGGTAGAGAAAAAATATTAATTGTTCATTCGGCTAATAAACCGTTTGCATCTGAAGTAGATTTAAAAATTCTTGCGAAAAGAACTCCAGGCTTTACTGGTGCAGATTTGCAAAATCTTTTAAATGAAGCTGCTCTTCTTGCCGCAAGATATGATAAAACAGAAATTTTTATGGAAGATCTTGAAGAAGCAATCGATAAAGTAATGGCTGGTCCTGAAAAGAAAAGCAGGATTATATCAGAAGATGAAAAAGAAAACACTGCATATCACGAAGTTGGTCATGCTCTTCTTGCTACGATTCTTAAAGATTGTGATCCATTACATAAAGTTTCAATTATTCCTAGAGGAATGGCTCTTGGTATGACATTGACTTTGCCTGAAAAGGACTATTTAACAATGAAAAAATCGCAACTTTTAGATAGAATAACAATGACTCTTGGTGGTCGTGTTGCAGAAGAAATTATGTATGGTCCTGATTCAATTACAACAGGCGCATCTAATGATATAGAAAAAGTTTCATTGCTGGCAAGAAAAATGGTTACTGCCTATGGTATGAGTGACAAAATGGGAGCTCTTGCTTACGGGAAGTCTGATGAACAAGTATTTATGGGACGTGATTTTGGTCATACAAGAAACTTCTCTGAAGAAATTGCCGCTGATATTGATAAAGAAGTAAAACGTATCGTTGATGAAAGATATGAAATCGCAAAAGAATTACTCCTTAAAAATAAAGATATGCTTGAATTTATTGCAAAATCTCTTCTTGAACGTGAAACGCTGAATCAAGAAGAATTTGATGAATTGATGGCTAAAGTTAGTCAAACTAGAAATAGTGTGGAAGGTTAATATCAATGAATGAGTATGAAGAAAAAAATTTAATAATGCAACAATATAGACTTTATGCTGAGCAAAAGGATACATTTATAAACAGAAGTTTTTCTGTAAATAGATTCTATCTTATTCTTTCAATAATTTTGTTAGTATTGATTAACCTTACTCAAAATGTTTTATTTGCGTATTCGCTCACACTCCCATTTGTTTTTAGTCTTGTTGGTATGGGGATTTGTGTTCTTTGGTGGATGAATATGGATTCATACAACCTTTTGATAAAAATCAAATTTTCAAAGGTTTTGGAAGAAATAGAAAAACAACTACCTATTCAACCATATGAAAAAGAACATACTGCAATCGAAGAATATAGAACAAACAAAAAAGCGTTCTTGTTTTCTGATATGCAGAAGGTTTTTGCAATAGTATTATTCATTATGTTCTTTGTTGCATTGCTCAATGAACTTATTCCAATGATATTAAAACAGTTCTTTTTATAAATTAAAATTATAAAAGTTAAAAAGAGTGAATTGTATAGAGGTTATTTCTACCCAGAATTTTGTCATGCAAACGTTTGAATCCTTTGCCGTACTTATATTTCAATTCATCTGGGATACTTTCCTGAATATCTAACAAGTACATGTCATGGACAATCAATTCTTTTATTAAAAATACTACATCCTGATTTTGTGTCCAAAGTATGCTTGTTAAGTTATCTTTGTTTGAATATATTTTCCCAATTACTCCCTCTTTAGAATCGATGGACATAATAATAACTCTTCCACCTAGTGAATTTTCTATGGCTTTTGGAAACGGATGTTCGTATACAAGTCCAAAATTACTAATTAGGTTGTCATAACCAACCATTCTGATTTCTACGTTTCTGTTGTAAGCTTTTAGCAATTCATCTTCAAATATTTTAAAGTCTCTTGACCATACTTCCAAGTATATTTCGGACTGCGCAGAACCAATCAATTCAAAGATTTTTTCTTGTATGTTACTCTCTCCCGATACAGAAAGTACAGGTTCTTTATAATCTGATTTAACTTCAGGTAAATGGTTGTCTAAATAGTCTAATGTAGAATCTATTTTACGTTTAAATCTTTTTGTCAATTCTTTAGGTTTTATTGGCGAATATTCAATAGGTTTTGTTTTTGTTGTTACTACAATTTTCTTTTGTTCAAGTACTTTAAGTGTGTCGTAAGTCCTTGATTGAGGAACATTTGCAATTTTACTTATCTCATATCCAGTTGAAGGATATTTTTTTAATAAGGCTAGATATACTTTAGACTCGTATGTGTTAAGCCCTATTTCTTTAAGATGTTCAACCAATTTATCCATAAGTGTATTCTAACAAAAAAAGACTCTCATACAAGATGAGGATACAGAAAAACTCCAAAATCTACAATTTTGAGAGTTTTTCAAATCCGAAGTATAGGATGTAAAAAGTAAGAATAGCCTAGGTAAAAGGCTAACTTCCTTTTTACTGGACTTCAGAGCTGCGAGAAAAATTTCTAATTTTTCCGCACGCTCGATATTAAAATAATATAAATTCAAACTTTGTTCATGATATTATAGTCTATATGAGAGTTTCAGATTATTTAGTCCAGTCGCTGGTAACCTTGGGCATTACGGAAATTTTTGGATTACCAGGAGATTATAATTTTAATATTTTATATTCCATTGAAGATAACGAAAAATCTAAATGGATTGGCTGTATAAACGAGCTTAACGCGGGTTATGCCGCTGATGGTTACGCAAGAACAAAAGGCTACGGAGCCGTTGTTACTACTTATGGCGTTGGCGAATTGAGTGCAATCAACGCTATTGCAGGCAGTTTCGCGGAAAATATTCCTGTAATGAGTATTGTTGGTGTTCCAAGAACTAAAGATATTGAAAAAAATAGATTAATTCACCATAATTTTCAACACCCTGATTATTATGCTTTCCAAAAAGCATATGAGCCTGTCGTTGAAACAACAGCATATCTTACAAAAGAAAATGCCAAAGAAGAAATTGATAGAATTATTGATGTGATGGTAAAAACAAGACGTCCTGTTTATGTTGCTATTCCTGTTGATGTTTGTCTCCACGAAATAGATGGAACAATAGTTACTCCTGAACAAGTAAGTGATATTAATGTTTTAAAATCTTTTGTGAATGATGCATCAGAAATTATTAATAAATCTAGTAAACCAGTTATTATTGGTGATACTTTAATAAAAAGACATCAGTGTGAATCTATTTATAAGAAGTTTGTTGAACATACTAAAATTCCAGTAACTAATTTTATAATGGGTTTAGGAATAATTGATTCAGATTATGACAAATATTTAGGTTCATATTTATCTAAGTACGGTCATGAAGCTGCATATAAGAATTTGATGGAGACTGATTGTGCTATATTAGTTGGCCCAATATATAGTGATTTGAATACATTTGGGTTCAGTTTGCCGTATGGTCCGAATGACTGTATTTCTATTTATGGTAATTATTCAGTAATCCAAAATAAAATTTACGATAATATTTATATGAAAGATGTCTTAAAAGAATTGTCAATGTCTGTTAATCCTTTTAAACTTGATGTTTCTGTAGGTAATCTTGGATATGAAAAATCTGAAATAAAGAATCAGCAGTTGTCTTCTGAATATATTTATCCGAGACTTCAAGAATTCTTTAAGCCGAATGATTTGTTATTCATAGAAACTGGGATTATTCCCCATGGTTTTGCTGGAATTAAACTTCCTTCAAATGTAAAAGTAAACACTCAAACCTTATGGGGTTCTATTGGTTGGGCGACACCTGCTACTTTAGGCGGTTGTATTGCTGAACCTAGTCGTCGTGCAATTTTGTTTACGGGTGAAGGTTCGCATCAATTGACTGCAACCGAAATTAGTAACATGATGAGACGTGGTGTTAAACCTATCATTATTGTATTGAACAATTCTGGGTATACAATTGAGAGAATCTTATCAAATAATCCTATGGATCCGTTTAATGATATTGCGGAATGGAATTATTCAAAACTTCCTGAAGTTTTTGCAGGTGATGTTTGGATTTCTCAGGCTAGTACTGATAAAGAATTTGATACAGTCCTAAAACTTGCTGAACAACAAGACAAAATGTGCTATATTGAAGTTTTTGCAGAAAAGATGGATTTACCTGTAATTACCGCAAAAATTATTGAGAGAATAAAGAAACAATAGTTAATGCGTGCAGAAAAATTTATAGTTTTCTTGAATACTTTTATAAGTACTTGAAACATTGTCGTTTTTTTAATAAAATTCTATAAAATGAATGAAGTTTGTTGTAAATCAAAATTATTAGTTATTTCCGGTTCTTCGGGGGTTGGAAAAGGTACTGTTATAAAAGCATTAAGAAATAAGTGCGATAACATTAATTTGTCTATTTCTTGTACTACAAGAGGTATGAGAAAAGGTGAAGTCGATGGTGTTAATTATTTCTTTGTTTCTAGAGATGAGTTTCAAGCAAGTATTGATAATGATGAATTTTTAGAATGGGCAGAGTTTTCAGGAAATTTATATGGAACTAAAAAAGCATATATAAAAAAATGTTTGGATGAAGGTAAATGCATTTTACTTGAAATTGAAACTCAAGGTGCTTTGCAAATAAAAGAAAAAATGCCGGAGGCAGTTTTGATTTTTATTGCTCCGCCTTCTATTGAAGATTTAGAGGCTCGTTTGCGTGGACGTCATACAGAAACTGAAGAGGCAATACAAAAAAGACTTGATTTTGTTAAACTAGAACTTGAAAATTCAAAAAAATATGACTACAGAGTTATGAATGATACTGTTGAACATGCAGTAGAGCAAATATTTGAAGTCATTGGGGTATAAAATGTCGTTGAGTGGTAAAACAATATTATTAGGGATAACAGGCGGAATCGCTGCTTACAAAATCTGTGAACTTATAAGGATGTATAAGCGTGCAGGGGCTAATGTTAAGGTTGTTGCAACTCAAAATGCTATGAATTTTGTTACTGAATTGACTCTTGCGACATTATCCGATAATGAAGTTTACACAAACAATTTTGATATAAAAGAATATAAACCTGAACACATTTCTTTGTGTGATGATGCTGATATTCTTGTTATTGCTCCAATTAGTGCGAATACTATTTCTAAAATAGCAAATGGTATTTGTGATAATCTTTTGACGTCAATAACTTGTGCTTTTAATAAGCCCATAATTATTGCTCCAGCTATGAATACCAATATGTGGGAAAATAAATTCGTTCAAGAAAATATACAAAAACTCATAAATAATGATTTTCAAATGGTTGAACCAGAGACAGGGTACTTGGCTTGTGGGACGAATGGTAATGGCAGATTATGCGAAATCCAAAAAATATTTGATAAAACTGTCGAAATATTAGATAAAAATAAGTTTTTAAAAGGAAAGAGCATTGTAGTATCCGCAGGTGGCACTGTTGAGAAAATAGACCCTGTGAGGTTTATATCAAACTTTTCTTCTGGCAAAATGGGCCTGGCGTTGGCTGACGTGGCTTATGAATATGGGGCGGACGTAACTTTAATTTCTACGTTTGATATTGATAGACCTTATAGGGTTATAAAAGTTTTATCTGCTGATGATATGAAGACAGAAATTGAAAAATATAATAATTCCGTTGATTCAATAATTATGGCGGCTGCTGTTGCGGACTACAAAATTAAGGAATATAACCAACAAAAGATGAAGAAAACTGGGGATGATGAAATGAGTTTATCTTTTGTTAAAAATCCTGATATATTAAAATCTATTTCTTCAAAAAAAGAAAAAACTCTTATTGTGGGCTTTTGTGCTGAGAGTGAAAATTTGCTTGAGAATGCAAAAACAAAGATAAAAAATAAAGGTTGTGATTATTTAGTTGCAAATGATATATCTCGTTCTGATATAGGGTTCTCTAGTGATGAAAATGAAGTATACTTATTAGATAAAGAGTTGAATGTAACTCATTTTGAAAAAAATACAAAGGCTAAAATAGCCAAAAATATTTTGGAGAAAATTTTTGAATAAGTATGACTTGGTGTCAAAAATAGAAAAATTTGCGCCATTGGATACGCAAGATGATTGGGATAACAGCGGATGGATTATTGATAATCCTGATATTGTTGATGTGAAAAAAATTATGCTTGCTCTTACTGTTACTGATAAAGTTGTAGAAAAGGCTCGGAATAAAAATTGTGATATGATTGTTGCCCATCACCCATTGTTTGCTGTCCCTCTGGCGTTTAGAGATATTCAGATATATTCTTCTCATACTCCGACTGATAAGGCTCTTGGTGGCACTACAGATACTTTGCTTAAACATCTGGGGCTGGTTTCTAATAGTATTGTTGAGAAATATGTAAGAATAGTTGGTTTCGAAAATGCTATCAGCGTATCAGAGTTTAGAAATAAATTAGAAAAAATTTCAAACAATGTAAGACTAGTCAATAACAATGGTGTTACTGAAATTAAAAAAATTGGCTTTTGCGCTGGTTCAGGTTCAGAATTTATAAATTCTGTTGATGTTGACGCTTTTGTAACTGGGGATTTAAAGTATCACACAGCAGTAGAAACTGATAAAGTTATATTTGATATTGGTCACTATGAGAGTGAAATTTTGATTTTAAATGAGTTTAAAAATATATTAGGAATTAATGTGGAGTTTAGTGATGAAAAAAGTCCTTTTATTTAGCATATTCTTTTTTATATTTTCGGCACTAGGGGCTTTTGCATACCAGACGATACTTATTGACTGGCCTAGTGGTTCAAAGTGGAATGTTGCTTATTATGAAAAGATAGGCAATGAGGCTATCTTGCAGTATGTTCCAGCAGGAGAGACTTCATCAAATTGGACAAGGACTTTGATTGTTCATTCTTACAGAGATTCTGATTATGCTTCTACTCAGTTGGCATCAATATTAACAAGACAAATGATGATGCAAAATCCAACTTCAAACTATAAATATTATAAATATTCTCCTGATGATACACTCGCTGTGAGATCTACATCTAATTACAATGGTATTCAAGCTCAATGTGAAATATTTAGGGTAACAAAAGCGCAAGAGGGCCAAATTTCAATACAATATATAGATAAGACTAAATCTCATTTTATGAAGACTTATGCAGTTTGGTATAAAATAGTTCGTGATGCAAGAACATACTCCAGTTATTATATGGATGAAAGAGTTATGAATAAAGCTGAAAGCTATGAATTATAGTTATTAATATCCAGATTATTTAAAACAAGCGTATTTATGAGTTGGAGTTACTTCTATGTATATTGGTTTTTCTTTTGAACAATGTTCATCTGATATTGTGCATCTTGTCGAAAATCTGCACCCTTCGGGCATTTCTGTTGGAAAATCTCCTAGCAGAACTTTTTCTGATTTTTTATCCATACTAGGAACAGCATCTAAAAGAGCCTTTGTATATGGGTGTTTAGGGTCATTAAAGATTTCATCCTTAGTTCCTAATTCGACTAATTCTCCCAAATACATTATTCCAATTCTATCTGCGAGATAATTGATTACTCTTAAATCATGAGAAATAAATAAGATGGTTATTCCTAATTCCCTTTTTAAATCGTTAATAAGGTTAATAATCTGAGCTTGTATACTAGCGTCAAGGGCACTCACAGGTTCGTCAGCGATGACAAATTTCGGATTTAACATCAATGCTCGTGCAATTGCAATTCGTTGCCTCTGTCCGCCTGAGAATTCATGTGGATATAGTTTCAATTGGTCCTGCGAAAGTCCTACTTGTTCAAACTTTTCTGATACAGTTTTGCTAATTTCTTTTTTAGATAATTTTGTATTAATTATCAAAGGTTCGCTTAAAATCTCTTCTATTCTTAATTTTGGGTTTAAACTTGCGTATGGATTTTGGAATATCATTTGTGCATTTTGACGAAATGTTTTTAAATTGTTTCCCTTTAATGAGCCAATATCCATACCATTATAATTTATTTGTCCTTCTGCTATTGGGATAAGTTTTATGATTGTTTTGGATAGTGTTGATTTGCCACAACCTGATTCCCCTGCAATAGCAAATATTTCTCCTTCATTGATAGAGAAGGATACGTCATCAACAGCCCTAAAAACTGTGCTTTTACCTAAATTTGAAGTTTTATAATCAACGCTAAGGTTGTTAACTTTTAGAATTTCTTTTGCCATATGTTTATATAGTAATACAAAATTAATATTTTCAATCACTCAAAATATTAGTTTTATAATTCTCTCCTACCCTCAATCGCCTTAGCCAAAGTAACCTCATCGGCATACTCCAAATCTGCTCCGACAGGTAATCCAAACGCAATTCTGGAAATTTTTATACCAAATGGTTTTATTAATTTAGTTAAGTATAAGCTTGTTGCTTCACCTTCAACAGATGGACTAAGTGCTAGGATAATTTCTTGAACCTTTTCATCTGTTAATCTATTAAGCAATTCTTTTATTCTTATATCTTCTACTCCTATTCCATCCATTGGGGAAATTAATCCCTGCAAAACGTGGTATAAGGCCTTATATTCATTAGTTTTTTCAATGGCAATTAAGTCTTTTGTTTCTGCGACTACACAAATTATTGAGGTGTCTCTTGATGATGAACTGCAAATAGGACAAGGGCTTGTTGTAGATAGATTAAAACAGATTTCGCATGAGCATGTATTTTCTTTAGCGTCAATTAAAGAATCTGCAAAATTCTTAACATCAGACATTGGCATTTTAAGAATATGAAATGCCATACGTTGTGCAGACTTTGGTCCTATTGACGGAAGTTTTTGAAACTGTTCAATTAATGCTGCGATTGATTTTGGATAAATCATTTTAGCATAGACCTGGAATACTGATACCGCCTGTTACAGCTTTTAATTTGCTTTCCATTTCTTTGGATGCTGTTTCACTTGTTTGTAAAATAGCCGTTGTAATCAAGTCTTCTAGAGTTTCTAATGTATCTTCGTCAACGGAAGATGGATTTTCAGGATTTAGTAATTCTGCTGAAAGTTTTATAGATTTGAATTTACCCTGACCATCACAAGTAACTTTTACAGCCCCACTAGCGGCTTCGCCTGTAACTTCTGCTGCTGCAAGTTCTTCTTGAACACTTTTAAGTTTCTTTTGGATATTTTGTGCTTGTTGCATCATTTGCATCATATTCATAGATTGATTACCCCCTGAGTATTTTTTATTATACAATAAAATTATGCAAAAGAAAACTTATCTTAATGACAGTGTAAAGAATGGGTATTTGCTGAGATGGCAAAGGATGCCTATTAATGTTTTTATTGCGCCTATGCAGTTTTATTCAAAACAGGGGCAAGATTATATTTACCGAAAAATGGTCTTTAATGCTCTTGAAGAATGGGAAAAGGCAAGCAATGGTGTTGTCGCGTTCAATCTGGTATCAACACTTTTAGAGTCTCAAATTAATATAGATTGGAAACGTGTCGATAGAGCCGCTTTGGGCCACTGTCTATATAATTTTGACAATTATAAAAGATTGTATAGTTCAGAAGTCTCAATTGGTTTAACTGATGGACTTATTCATCAGCAGTATAATTCTGAAGATGAAGTTTTCCATACAATTCTTCATGAAATAGGTCATGCGCTTGGGCTTGGTCACAGTCCTTATGAATCTGATATTATGTATACTCCACACAAATATGGAGTTGTAACTTTATCTGAAAATGACGCTTATTCTCTTCGTTGGCTCTACAAGTTGCCTATCGCAACTGAAATACGTCAGATTGGTTTGCAGTATTCTGTTATGACTGATTATGATGTGGATTTAATTATTTCTAGAATAGAGCATCCTGAAGAAAACAAAGTTATTCCTGAATCCCTGGAAAAATCCAATGGTGAAAGAGACTTACTGAATGAAGCTGCGAATATTGGGGACTTGAAACGATATAACGTTATGCTTCAAAATATCGGAATATCAGATGATATGAGAAAGTTTTTTATCAATAAACACAGAGGTATTGATAAATAGGGGCAAAGGGGTAAATTTTTAAAAATTTATTTTTACCCTATAAACTTAATATTTATTTACCAAATATTATTTATTGTGCGAATGGGTTCAAATGAATGTCTTGTATTGCGTTCAACCCATTTACAAATTTTTACATCTAAATAAAACAATTTAGATGTAATTTTATATTCATAATCCATATCTCTATTTTTAAAATTGTCTATTATATCCATATAGTTTTAACAACGGTAAGCAATTTAAATAAGGAGAAAAAATATGTTTTCAAATTCCCCGGATATGGATTTTCGCTAGAATACGAAAAAACTCCAAAATATACAATTTTGAGAGTTTTTCGTATTCGACGTAGAGGATGTGAAGGGTAAGAATAGTCTAAGTAAAAGACTATCTTGCCCTTCAC
>Ga0302286_10002214_pt1 | contig 13649 bp, 13 predicted proteins | sample III_Fen_E2_3_FD_198765 | JGI IMG/M metagenome (GOLD analysis project Ga0302286, IMG submission 198765) | Peat permafrost microbial communities from Stordalen Mire near Abisko, Sweden - III_Fen_E2_3 | ecosystem: Environmental > Terrestrial > Soil > Wetlands > Permafrost | place: Sweden: Abisko...
TAAGCACCTCAATCGTATGTTTCATCGCCTAAATCCACCCTTTTTTCTTGAAGTACAAAATCGGTGTTACGGCGGAGAGAACCATCAACACAAGAGAAAAGGCGTACCCATAATCCCAATGAAGCTCTGGTAAAATCTCAAAGTTCATACCGTAAATACTGGCAATCAAGGTTGGTGGTAAAAAGATAACGTTCATAATTGTAAAGATTTTGATGACTTTATTTTGCTCGATGTTCAAAACACCCAAGAAAATATTTTGCAAGTAATCGAGTCGTTCAAAGTTAAATTCAATGTAATCAATCAATGATTTAATATCTTTAAGCATGATGACAATATCGGCACGAAGAGCGCTGTCATCGTATTTGTTTGATTTGATAAATGCCGTTAAGATACGCTGTTTATCCATCAAGTTTTCACGGATATTCATGTTCAAATCTTCAAAGGAAGAGATTTTTTCCAACATCTCGGCATCATCATTGGTGTAATCTGTAAAGACGTGCTTACGCAAACGGGTAATGTCTTTAGAAAGTTTTTCAATAACGTCCGCATCCGCATCAATTCTGATGTCGATAAGTTGGGAGAAGATGTAATAACCATTTTTAAATTCACGAGGCGCATAGTAAAAACGCTTGCTAAACTCGTCAAAGGTTTTCAGTTCTTTATAACGAATGGAGATAAGAAGATTGCCTTGAAGAATAAATGAAACCGTCTCATTGTGCGCGTTTTCATCTTCAGAGATCAAGAAGAAACTGTTGATCTCAATCTTTTTGTCCTCTTCCCAATAACGTGAAGATATCTCAATCTCTTCACTCTCTTGTTTGGTAGGAAAATCTATACTAAATGTATTTTCGACAAATTCGATCTCTTCGCTTGTAGGAAGGAGCATGTCAAGCCAGACAACTTTACTCTTTTTCTCTTCATCATGATCAAATTCGCTCAAATCGGTAATGACTTCTAGTTTGTTACTATTTTTAAAAAAACATTTTATCATGAAGGACTCTTTTTTCTTTGAATTCTATCTTAAAACGGTTTCAATTTGTTTACATGTAAAGACTAACTTTGCTTTTGTTCAAAAGGATAAGCAAGATTAAAATTTTCTTCTTTATAAGGAACGGTATCCTTGTCCTCTAAAGCCTGATCAACTTTTTTTCTGAGCTCTTCTGTGTAGTTTGTAAAGGCTTTCAGTTCACTGCCGCCAAGCGCACTTTTGGCAACTTTAACCACGCTCGCAGGATTAATCGCTACATTGTCACGATACAAACCAAAATGCAAATGTGGCCCACTGCTCAGCCCTGTACTACCCACATAAGCAATGACTTGTCCTTGTTTCACAGTCTGTCCACTACGAAGTCCTTTAGCAAAACCTTTTAAATGGGCATACAGTGTCTTATAACTACCTGGGTGATTGATTTCAACGGCATTACCGTATCCACCTTTTTCACCTGCAAAAGTGACTTTACCATTGCCTGCCGCTTTGACAGGTGTACCAATACTTGCCGCATAGTCAATGCCTAAGTGTGCTCGATATTTCAGTAAAATGGGGTGCCAACGCATTTGTGTAAAAGGAGATGAAATACGCGTGTAATTTACAGGATTTGCAAGTAAAAAGTTATCAAGCTCCTGCCCTTTTGCATTATAATAATTATCTTTGTAAGCATAGATATAGTTTTGTTTTTTTCCTGTTTCAATCATCGAAACATCTAGTTTAATTGAACCAAAAAGTTTTCCAAGACGTCTTTTTTGTTGATACAAAAGAACGAGCTTGTCGCCTTTATGAAGGCTTCGTAGATTGACTTCACCTTTGAATGTTTGCGCAAATTCATTGGCTAATGCGTAGCTATTGGTAGCATTGAGGATGTCAACAAAAGGCGAATTATTAATTTCGATCGATAGAGCGCGACTCTCTTGTTGAAGCATGATAGGCGTAATTTCCATGACAAACTTATCATCTTTTTTCTTAATATGCATTTGAAGCTCTTCACCAATAGGGATCAAAACTTGCTCTAATTGATTGTCATCACTTTTAAGAACCTGATACTTCACACCGGCTACAATCTCAGCAGCCAACTCTTGTTCTTCTTTATCTAATGTATAATAAATTGATGATGGAAGATTATTTTTTACTAAAAACGTAAGAAACGTTTCGCCTTTGGGCCACTTCAACTCTTCCATGTATGCAGCCTGGGCAAACGATAAAAAAAGAGATAGTAGAACGATAATTTTTGCCATTTGCACCCCCTAGTTTTTTTTCGATTTTATCTGAACAAATCTTACAAAACGCCTAAAACGCTCTGTTTTCAAAAAATAAGTTTTTTTAAAACAGTTATAGTATAATCTCTCTCATAAAAATAAAAGGGATGTCATGTACCCTTCAAGGAGTTCCCGTTGAACAAGCTATTTTTGGTTATGTGTCTGTTTTTGTTTGGCTCATTTGCAGAGGCCCAGTCGTTTTTTAAAGAGTTCAAAACAACTGTTTTAGAATCAAATGAAAATCAAATCGTGATCACTGATTCATCCGAATTCGTCGTTGGTGCAAGTGGTATTGTGACTCATAAATTTGATGCAACACACACAACAATTATTGCGCGTGTTGATGTTATAAGTAAAAATGGCACAAAAGCCGTTTTAAATGTTGCAAAATTTGAAATGCTCATCCAAGGGGCTTTTCCAGATTCAGGTGTTAAACCTGCTGTTGGAGATGAAGTCACCATTAACTACCTTTATGATCGAGCACTGATTATTGTCCCGAACCAAGATGTTTATAAAGAAGTGACTAAGCGTTTCAACACCATTACGTGGGTACATCCTGATATCGTTGCTGCATATTTAGCAAAAATTTATCGCCCAAATCCAGATAAAACGATCTTTCAACAAGCGTGCTACCAAAATGCTGCTTCTATCATTTTCTTTGATATTGAAAATAAAGGCTTCTTTGTAGATTGCCACAATTTCCACATTCTTCAAAGCATTGATGTTAAAAGCACTGGTGAAACAATGCTTCCTTTTTATTCACGTATCAATAAAGAGATTGATTCTTCATGGTTTAACTGGAGCAGTGGAGTAATTGCCGAATATGACAATTACTATGCGTATCTTCTTGGTCAAACCAATACACTTAAAGGTGCTGGTATTGATGGAATTTTGTTGAAATTACCATTTGATGTGGTTGAAAGAAAAGACACCCTATGGAAATAAAACATATTGATTATTTCAAAAATCTTTTGGGAAGTGAAAACGTTTACGACGATAAAGCCCATTTGATTGCTTATTGTTACGATGCAACACGCACACGGTATGAGCCTGACGCTGTTTTGTTTCCACGCGATGAAAGCGATGTGAGCGAGATACTCAAATATTGTAACGAACACCGTATTATCATCACCCCTCGCGGAGCTGGGAGTGGTTTTACGGGGGGAGCCTTACCAGCTAATGGTGGCATCATCTTGGCATTTGAAAAGCATATGAATAAAATTCTAGAAATCGACATGGAAAATATGGTCGCAGTGGTACAACCGGGTGTCATTAATATGCACTTGCAAAGAACCGTTGAAGCACAAGGACTTTTCTATCCGCCAGATCCTGCGAGTGAAGAGTACTCAACACTGGGTGGTAATGTCAGTGAAAATGCGGGTGGTATGCGTGCTGCAAAGTATGGTATCACCAAAGATTATGTCATGGCATTGCGTGCTGTTTTACCTAGTGGCGAAATCATTCGTGCGGGAAAACGTACCATTAAAGATGTTGCTGGCTACAACATTGCAGGTATCCTCATTGCCAGTGAAGGCACACTCGCGTGTATCACAGAAATCACACTCAAACTTATTGCCAAACCTAAAATGTCTCAAACAGCGATGGGAATTTTCCCAAGCGTTGAAGATGCAATGAACGCGGTGTATAAAACCATGGCTGCGGGTGTTACGCCTGTTGCGATGGAATTTTTAGACAATCTTTCGATTAACGCTGTTGAGCAAAAATTCAACAAAGGTTTGCCTAAAGATGCAGGTGCTATTTTAATCACCGATGTCGATGGAAATACTGGGGATGAACTCACCCAACAACTCGACATCATTGAACACGCATTTTTAGAAAATGGGTGTAGCGGATTTAAACGAGCAGGAAGTCTTGAAGAGTCTAAAAATCTTTGGTTTGCACGTCGTAATGCCAGCCAATCTATTACCATCTATGGCAGTAAAAAACTCAACGAAGACATCACTGTTCCACGTAGCAAACTTCCAGCACTTCTCAAAGCCATTGGCGAAGTGTCAAAAAAATACAACGTTACCGTGCCCTGCTTTGGACATACGGGTGATGGCAATGTTCACACCAATGTCATGGTCGATGGCAGTGATCCTAAACAACTTGAAATCGGTCATGCTGCGATTGAAGAGATCTTTAAAGCGACCGTTGCTTTGGGTGGGACACTCAGTGGCGAACATGGTATCGGGCTAAGTAAAGCACCGTTTATGCATCTTGCTTTTAGCGAAGGGGAGATGGAACTTTTCCGCTCAGTTAAAAAAGCGTTTGATCCTAACAATATTTTGAATCCCGCCAAAATGGGACTTTGATGTGCTCAACACACAAAATTGTGTCAAATTTTTCAAAAAACTAAGAGACGTAGAACTCGCGCACTACGCCTCTTCTCTTAGTTTTCACACGATTTTAGCGTTAATCCCTATTCTGCTCATTACCTTCAGCATTTTTACCAAAATGCCTCTTTTTGAAGTTTACTACGAAAAATTGCAAGGCTTTATTTTTAGCTCCTTAATTCCGACCCAACAAGACATTATGATTGCCTATTTACGAGATTTTATTGCCAATACAAACAATATGGGCGTCGTAGGTATCATCTTTGTGCTCTACATCTCCATTATGTTCTTTTTGGATTATGAAAAAATCGTGAGCAAAATCTTTGAGATCCCCTCACGCAGTTTTTGGGAAGCGCTCGCAACGTACTGGACGATGGTCACACTGATGCCCCTTGGGCTCATTATCTTTTTTTACAGCTCCGCTGTGGTGCAAGAATTTTTAGATAAAAGTGATGTCACGAGCTCTATTAATTTAGTGCGTTTTTCGCCCTATTTGATTGTCTGGCTTTTGTATCTCATCATGTATTTCGTCTCTGCTAAAACAAAAATTCACATCAAAAGTGCCCTACTCTCCTCGTTTGTTGCCTCACTTTTTTGGTACGTTTCTAAAATTATTTTCGTCTACTATATTGGCTATAACAAAACCTATCTGAGCATTTACGGCTCTTTTAGCATTTTGCTGTTCTTTTTCATCTGGATCTATTTTTCATGGTTTATCTATCTGTATGGTCTAAAATTTTGCTTTTTACTGAATGAAGAAGAGCGCGAGAAAAGCAAAGCCTAAACAGGCATAGAGTGCTATCTTGTAGCGTATTGCAACAAGCGAAATTCCCACATACGCCCCCAAAACCCACCACGGAAAGCTCAAAAGATAACTCTGCGTCTTTACATGTAAGAATTCCAGCAAATAACTATCTAAAATGTCTCCCAAATGCATTACATGTAAAAGCACTCCAAGCGGATAAAAGACGATAAACACAAGGCTTGAAAGCGGTGAAGTGAGCTGTAAAAAGGTAAAGACAGGGAAAAATGTATGCATAATGGGAACCATTAAGAGAAACACACCAAGATCGATGATACCAAGCAATAGCCATCGGTTTAAGCTTGCAAAATGATGTAAGAAAAGAAAGAGATAAAAGACTCCCGCCACTGAAAACCAAAATGAGAGCGAAAAAACAAGGCTTGAGAAAAGCGCTAAAAGCCCAAGCGTTGTGAGTCCTAGCATCTCAAAAGAGAGCACTTTAATCCCTCTAGAATAGATAAAAAATCCTAAAACACTCATCGCAAATGCACGCAAAAATGAAGGCACAAAATCAATCACGACCATGTAGCCAAATAAAACAATCAACACCACTATGGTCAAATCTGCTGTGGCATTACGGTAAGGAAAATAACGACTTTGAAAAAACTGATACAGTGGTTTGAGAAAGAAAAAAAGCAGAAAGGAGATGACCCCTACGTTATAGCCGCTAATGGCGATCAGATGCGAAATGCCCCATTTTTGAACCTCATCACGAAGCTCTTTGGAAATGGGCGTTGCAAACAGAAGCGTTTTGTAAAGCTCGGCTATCTTCTCGCTTTCGTGTTGCTCATCAACCCAATGATACAGCGGTTTAACATCCAAAGGCGGGCTATCTTCGTAGATTTCATACAGAGCTAACGATGGAGCAAAAAAGCCTTTGAGATAGTCTAGAAACGTCACTTTTTCAACGTTCAGCTTGACCTTGACCCTCGTCTTAATCGGCATAGAGACAACGCGCCATGACGTCGTATAGACTTCTGCGCCACTGCCATCAAGCTTGAGCTTAAAAACATCGTACGTTCGCCCCTTCTCATTCGTTTTGGTGTAGTGATTGAGCACAGTTGCTTTGTTTACATGTAAAGATTCACGCGTCAATTCTGTGTAGTGGTAAAACTGGATTGCAAGGGAAAAACACGCGACACACAGTACCACGAACAATGTCAGAAAAAATTCTTTTTTGCTGACAAAGAGTGGAACACTGAGCATTTTAGATTAGAGTGGAGGCAAACTTATCTTCGATTCAGGCGCTATGGAAGCATTGTACTGAACGACTTCGATAGGAATAGAGTTCTTCCCGCCATCGACAAAGCGTGTGCAGGCTTTTTGGAACACAAGGTTTGCCACGCCAACGGGGCCATTTCTGTTTTTCCCGACAATGACTTCTGCAATCTCTTCTGGTTTTTCAAAGAAGTTACTTTTGTACTCTTTGCCTTCTGTTCGAGCCTTTTGCTCTTTCTCTTTCTCTTCACGCATACGGTACACATCATCGCGGTACACAAATAAAATCATATCGGCATCTTGCTCAATGGCTCCCGATTCCCTAAGATCGCTCAGCATTGGGCGTTTATCGCTTCTGGCTTCCAATCCACGGTTGAGCTGAGAAAGCGCAATAATCGGCATATTCAGCTCTCTGGCTAACAATTTTAAGCCACGGCTTATTTCACTGACTTCCAAGTGACGGTCTTTACTGCCTGCTGAGTTCATCAGCTGTAAGTAGTCGATGATGGCAAGGGATATCTCAGGGTGCTGGCTTTTAAGCTTACGAAGCTTTGCACGCACTTTATGAATGTCCACAGAGCCGTTGTCATCCACAAAAAATTTCTTTTTTGCCATATCATCTGCTGCACTCGTCAGCCTTCCCCACTGCTCATCGCTCATATCGCCAACTTTAAGCTTTTGAAGCGGAATGGAAGTCTTCGCACTGAGCATCCTGAGCATCAACTGTTCGGCTGGCATCTCAAGCGAGAAGATCGCCACACCACGGTTATGATCAAGTGCATTTTGCGCTAAATTCAAACAAAATGCCGTTTTTCCCATCGCTGGACGAGCCGCAACGATAATGAGATCGCCTTCGCCAAAACCTGTGGTGAGACGGTTGAGCTCTGCAAAACCTGTATCAACACCGACAACACCCGAGTTGCCACGCTTTTTCATCTCATGAATGTGTGCGATGGTTGCGTGCGTCATCTCAGGCGATTCACGAAACTCTTTTGTACCACTCTCTTGCGTAATCTGATACAGCTTTTGTTGCACCAGATCGACCACTTCATTGGAGGGCAAATCTTTTTCAACCGCGATCTCTTTAATGTCACTCGTCAGTTGCACCAACTCACGTTTGATCGCTTTTTCACGTATCTCTTCGACATACGCTTTGGTCGCAGGCAGAGGATTGGTGGAGAGAATCTCCAACATCGCGTCTTCATCAAAACGCCCTTGTTGGTTCAGCTTTTTCTTAATAAATTCTTCATCAATAGGCAGGTCATCCCGCTCGCACGCTTCCATCGCTTCGTAAATATAACGATGACTTGGCAGATAAAAATCTTTCGCGCCAATCACCGCCGCAACATCTTCAAACGTCGCAGGATTAAATAAAATGGAGCTAAGAACTGAGCGCTCTATGTTGACATTGTGCAGATTGCTCATGCTTTGTACTCCTTGGCAGCGAGCTCTACCGCTTCTAAAAATTTATCAACGAGGTCTTCTTCTTTGAGTTTGGCTACCACTTCGCCTTTCACCATGACAAGACCTTGCCCTTTTCCAAAAGCAATCGCGACATCGGCATGTTTGGCTTCACCAATGGCATTCACCACGCATCCCATAACCGAGATATTAAGAGGTGCTTTAATGTGTTTGGTACGGCGTTCGACTTCGGCTACAGCGTTCACAAGATTTGCTTCCAAACGTCCGCAGGTTGGGCACGAGATGATGTTGATACCCTCCGCTTCAACGCCACTGTCTTTCAAAATGGCGCGCCCTACTCTGATCTCTTCTTCAAGCTCTCCTGTGATGGAAACACGCATTGTATCTCCAATGCCATCAAGTAAAAGTGAACCTAAAGCGATGGAAGATTTAATCGTGGAGTGAAACAAAGTTCCTGCTTCCGTGACGCCTAAATGAAACGGATACTCCACAAGAGGGCGAAGCATGCGGTACGCTTCTACGGTACGCTCCACATCACTCGCTTTTAAAGAAACTTTCATATTCGTAAAGCCCAAATCTTCAAGGTATTTGATGTTATACAGTGCTGATTCGACCATGCCTTTCGCCGTTGGTCCATACTTCTCATCAAACTCTTTTTCCAAACTTCCACTGTTCACACCAATGCGAATCGGAATCCCCCGTTCGTTGCACGCTTTCACGACCTCTTTAACGCGATCTTTATTGCCAATATTACCAGGATTGATGCGAATACAATCGACCACTTCCGCCGCAATCAACGCCAAACGGTAGTTAAAGTGAATATCTGCAACGATCGGCAAAGTCGAGCGCTCTTTGATCGCTTTAAGCGCATGGGCATCATCATAATCAGGCACGGCCACACGCACAATGTCAGCTCCTGCAAAATGCAAACGGCGAATTTGCTCTACGGTTGCTTCTACGTCATGTGTTTTGGAAAATGTCATCGATTGAACGGGAATTTTAGCATTTCCACCGATGGGTACATTGCCCACAAAAATTTGTTTGGTTGGGTATCGTTTTATCATTGTTTATCCTAAAAAACTTTGTGCTATAAATTTCTGCCAACAGTGTTGGCAAGTTTTAGTGTTCTTGTGTAACCAAAAGGAGCTTTGCTTCGTTGGCGTTGTAAAAATAATTATATCTTTTTGATATTAAGAAAAGGATAACGGATCGATATCAGCTTCTACATGTAAGAGTTTAACGGCATGAGCGAGTTCGAGTAACGCTTTACTGGAATCACTGCGTGCTAAGAGTTCATAGCGGTATTTGTTGGCGATTTTGGAGATGTTTGCTTTGCCAAATCCTACCACTTCAACCTGTGGGAAACTTTGAGCGATGAGCGCGACTTGGTCGATTAACGCTTTGGCTTTTTCGTCTTTAACGTGAGCGCTCATAAGCCTCAGCATCTTTTTAAACGGTGGGTAAAGTCCTTTTCGAAACACCAATTCATCCTTTAAAAACTGCTCAAAATCACCCAAATACTGCTTGAAAAAGTCACTGTTTTTACTCTGAATCAGTACTTCTCCATACCCTTTTCGCCCTGCTCGTCCTGCGATTTGCAACACCAATGCCAGCGTTTTTTCGCGCGATCTAAAATCACTCATTCCCAACAACGCGTCCACACCTAAAATGACAGCAAGCCCTACACCGTGGTAATCATGCCCTTTAGAGAGCATCTGAGTGCCGACCATAATGTCAATCTTATGCTCATTAAAATCACTCAAAATCTCGGAGAGTTTTTTTTCTGTTCGCACTTCATCACGATCAAACTGTTGCACCACATGCTCACTAAAATGCTCTGTAAGCTTTTGACTCACTTCCGCCGTTCCCATACGTGTCGCTACGATCTCCTCACACCCACATTTTGGGCAGACTTTTGGAATGACTTCAGTGTAGTTGCAGTAGTGACATTTGAGTGCGTTCATATTGTGGTGAATACTCATGCCAACACTGCAAAATGGACACTCAACATTCGCGCCGCATTGTTTACATGTAATGTACTTAAAGTTCGCGCGTGTCGGTAAAAAGACGATGACTTGCTTCTTGGCATTGAGCGCTTTTTGAATTGCTTGGGTCATTTTAAAACTGAGCCCATGCTCACCATCATCGTACATAATGTAGCTTTGCGACTCAAAAAAAGTGCCCTTTAGCCTAAAAGTTGGAACTTTGTGAAAGCTTCCTAGCGTTGGAGTTGCAGAGCCTAAAAGCACTTTGCAGCCCAGTTTTTGCCCAAAAAGAAGTGCTAGATCTTTGGCATTGTAACGAGGACGATTGCCTGACTTATAACTCTCATCATGTTCTTCATCCACAACGATTAAACCTAAATGTTGCAACGGTAAGAAAAGTGCGGAACGCGTTCCAGCGATGATAGAAACTTTTCCCTCCGCAAGGTCGCTCAGTATCTGCTCTTTTTTCTTAGCACTAATTTTTGAGTGCCAAATGGCAACGTGTGTTCCAAAATGATGCTTCAAACGATTTTTCATCTGAGGTGTCAGCCCGATCTCGGGAAGCAAAAAGATCGCTTGTTTGCCTTCATGGATCGTTTTTTCAAACAGTTTCATATAGATTTCGGTTTTACCACTTCCCGTATCGCCAAAAAGCAGTGATGTGGGATGTTCTTCGATAAACTCATACGCCTTTTGTTGTTCAGTAGATAGCGTTATGTCTATAGCAATTTTGTCGTTTACATGTAAAATATTTTGAGCATACGGCACAAAAAGGCTCAGCGCTTCACCCAAAGAGCAGACATAATACTCTGCAATAAAACGCGCCAATTCAAGCGTTTTAGGAGGGTAAAATATTTTACATGTAAAAGAAATTGACTCGCAATCAAACTCAGGTTTTTCAACCTCGTCTATGACGACACCTTGCGTGGTACGTTTAGAAAGGGTGACTTCAACGACAGTTCCTAAACAAAGCGATTGTTCAGACTGATAGGTTAAAGGAGAAAGGGGGGATTTTAAAAGAGCAATATGGTAGTAAAACACACGTTTATTGAGTCAACGATTTACAATTTGTACCCGTTGTGGTATTTGTAGCATCACACGTAAATCCAGTTGTACTAGTGTATGTAAACGTTATTGTTTGTCCAAGAACCTGAAACGTATAGGTTGCAGGATCGCCTGTTCTCATCCAATAGCCATCACTATTTTTTGAAAGTATTGGATACTCAAGAATATTTCCGTACGCTCCACCATAAAAAAGATTTTGTCCATCAGCATCTTTGGTTGCAATATCAAGCTCATCAATAACTGTCATATTGCCTTCTAATAATCTTTTTGATTTTAAAAGAGAAATGCCACTACGAATTGCAGCAACTTGAGATTTTCCTCTGACCATAACTGCATCATCACGACTTGCAGCTAGCCTTGGTATAGCCACTGCTCCTAAAATACCGAGGACTACAATGACAAATATAAGCTCTATCATAGTAAAAGCAGGACGAATCTCATCCTGCTTAAAATAGTGAGTTTTTGAACTCATTACCATTTTACTTTTTGACCACCCATACTAATATTTTGCTCTGTTAAACCCATATCTTCCCAAAGCATTTTACAAACAGTTTGTGTCGGTGCTGCTGTTGGTTTAGTAATTCTAAGAACAGGTGAGCCAGTCCATGTTTGAGTAGTTGGATCAGCAGCTAAAGTTATCGCAGCGGCACCGTTAGCTGTAAAAGTACCATCTGTACTTAAGTTCATATCCCAAACAGCAACAGTAATACATGCTTGTGAGTTATCACTCCAAGTATATGTTTCACCAGTCCCTGCAACCCACTTAGAAGTATCAATGGATACAGCTTTTAAAATATGTGCATCTTTTTGTCCTTGATACCATGCTGGAACAGCTTGAATAATTGTACTTACGTCTGTTTTAATCGCTGCCGCGCCAGCATCATCTCTTGTTGCTGCCAATCGTGGGATAGCCACGGCTGCCAAAATACCTAGAATAACAATGACGAAGATCAATTCGATCATCGTGAAACCTTTTTTCATCTTAACTCCTTATTTTTTGTTAGCCAATACACTTATTGACCACGTGAAATGATTTTATAACAATATTTTTAAAGCCCGACTTAAATTTCGTCCATTTGATGTAATAGCTTGGTAACCTCTTGTTCGAGGACAAAATTGTCGTAACATTTTCCCACATACGCGAACAAAAGCTCTTTCGGGTCAATGGTACTTTTGCCATTAAACTTCTCTTTAAAGTCCGCTTCAAACTGTACAGCGAAATCACCCTCTAACTTGATGTCAAAGTCTTTGCCACCAAGGCTAATGGTTATTTTACTCATCGTCCGAGCACTGCTTCGATTTTGCTGAGAAGGTCATCGGCATTAACATCTTTACTGATAAGGTCTTGTTCTAACTTCGCAATCTGCACACTTTTAGCTTCTGCCAACGCTTTGGCTTTGATGACTTCTTGACGGAGGGCTTCATTTTGAGCCTGAAGGTCTTTGTATTTTTCCAAAAGTTCCGTTATCTTTTGGCTTAATGTGCTAATGTTTCTCTCTTCTTCAAACATGCGAGTGCCTTTTGTGTAGCGTTGTTTGGTATAATTGTAACAAAATAATGGAAAAAGTATCAACTATGAGTGAATTTTATTTAGAAAGTCCTTACCAGCCTTCAGGAGATCAACCTGGGGCCATCGATAAACTCGTCGCATCCATCAAAAAAGGAAGTCGTTACCAAACGCTTATTGGTGTTACAGGCAGTGGTAAAACTTACACGATGGCGCAGATCATTCAAAAACTTAAGATGCCTACTCTCATCATGACACACAACAAAACCCTTGCCGCACAGCTTTACAGCGAATTTAAGGGCTTTTTTCCTAAAAATCATGTGGAATATTTTATCAGTTATTACGACTATTATCAGCCTGAGGCGTACATACCACGCAGTGACTTGTTTATCGAAAAAGACAGCTCCATCAACGAAGAGTTAGAGCGTTTACGTCTGAGTGCAACGGCTTCACTGCTTAGCTTTGATGATGTCATCTGTGTTGCTTCCGTTTCGGCGAACTACGGTTTGGGTGACCCGAGTGAATACAAAGAGATGGTACTCGTTATTGAAAAAGGTGAGAGCATCAACCAAAAAAAGCTTCTGTTACGCCTTGTCGATATGGGCTATAAACGCAATGACACTTTTTTTGACCGCGGATGTTTTCGTGTGAGTGGTGATGTCATAGACATTTACCCAGCGTATAGTGAAGAAGAGGCGGTTCGCGTTGAGTTTTTTGGCGATGAAGTGGAAAGTATCAACTACTTTGAAGTCTTTCTCAATAAAAAGCTGCAAAACCTCGATAAAATCGTCATCTATGCCGCCAATCAGTTTATCGTCGGACACGAGAGGCTTCAAAAAGCTATCAAATCTATCGAGCAAGAACTGGGTGAGAGGCTTGAATACTTTAAAAAAGAGGACAAACTGGTCGAATACCAACGCCTTAAACAACGTGTCGAGTTTGACCTTGAGATGTTAGGCTCCACAGGAGCATGTAAAGGCGTTGAAAACTATGCGCGTTACCTTACAGGCATTGAGCCAGGGGCTACACCCTACTCACTGTTTGATTACTATGAGTCAATGAAT
>Ga0302286_10002215_pt1 | contig 13635 bp, 22 predicted proteins | sample III_Fen_E2_3_FD_198765 | JGI IMG/M metagenome (GOLD analysis project Ga0302286, IMG submission 198765) | Peat permafrost microbial communities from Stordalen Mire near Abisko, Sweden - III_Fen_E2_3 | ecosystem: Environmental > Terrestrial > Soil > Wetlands > Permafrost | place: Sweden: Abisko...
CTTCTCAAATTTTCGTTTTACAGGAAATTCGCTTACGCACCACATGCTGTCAATATACTTTCCCAATTCGTTTCGCTTATGCAGCTTTATACATCCGTGTTCATCTTCGCCAAATTCATGAATAAGGAAATCATGCAGATCCGGCTTTAAATCGATGGTGATAATCGGTAGATTTTCATTTTTTGACTCCATATCGTTGTTTTTAAAAATATTTTTTCATTCAAGTATTGGCTTTTTTTCCGTCCTACCGTCCTACAGACCTACAAAAAGCGGATTTTGTGGTACAAGTTACTAATAATAAATAACATACACAAATTATTTGTATTAAAAATGCGTCCTACAAACGTGTTTTTCGTCCTACAAAGTACATATTTAACTATATTTTGTATGTTTCAGACCTACAAGCCAAAAAATACCCGTCCTACAGCGTCCTACAAAAAACACTCACCGTCCTACAGCGACATACAACACAAAATATACATAAACTAATGATTTATACATATATATAATAATAATTTTATTGAAAAATAATAGTAGTGTAGGTTTGTAGGTCTGTAGGACGGTTTATGCTCAAATATTTTTCAAGTATTATTTAATGTTGATTCTTTTAAAAATAGGGGGTCAGGGGGATTTTTACAGGATAGGTCAACCGATGATCATGCCGGATTACCTCCGTTTCCTGAAAGTATTTGAAACAAGAACGGCCGGGCTTTCGCCCGACCGTTGAATTACCTTCGTCTCTGCCTAAACAAAGGAGTGAAGTTATATTTTCTATCAATATATCATCATTCGCCAACACAACAGTATGTTTTGCCATAATAGCTCCAATATTCCACGATGCATTCACATAGTTGTTTTCGCCGGTAGAATAGAACCTGACTTTTGATAGATTTACAGATGAAACTTTAAGCAAATCAATAGTCAACTGAGAGTTATTTATAATAATTATTTCAGCGACTAATTCACAGTCCTGATATAATGGTATCATTTGATAAATCAAATTGCTTTTCCACATCGTTGGTATTATAATTGAAAATTTTTCCATACTTTTCAATGATTAGAATGGTAAATCGCTACCATCACCGGCACCCGGTTCTATGGTCATTTCGCCACTTGATTGCATCGGAGTAGTTTGTACTACTATCGGGCGAATACCGCCTAATATGGGCAGCGCATTGCGCTCTGCTTCGCTCATGGCCGTGAATGCTTCTTTATCGATGCTTTGTTTGATGAAGTGCGTATCATCATACTTTGGTTCCCGGTACCCAATTCCGGTTAAGTTCAAATACACGCCTTTTTCTCCTACAAATAACCCGGAATCTTCTACCGGGATAATGATACATTTTTTTGTGGAATTATTTCCTTTTAAATCGACTAATGCTGCACCTGGAATCTTTGTCAGATTCAACTTGATTGCTAAATTGTTACTCATGATTATTATTTTATTGATTAATTATTTCCTGTAATTCTGTGGCCGAATAGCGCTGATCGTTTTCGTAGCATTCTACAAACTGTACTCCGTGTATTGTAACTAGTGATTTCATGCTTATTTGCTTACCGGATCCGGTTACAAATTCTTTCTGGTGGATGAATGTTAGTTTTTTCATGACTTCAATTTTCTTGCTATCTCTTGTTTATATTCTTCAGGAAGTTTGTACTCCCAAAGACTCAATTTTCCTTTTACTCCAAGAATAGGAGTATCAAATAATATCGGGTTTCTAACAACCCAGTTCCAAACTCCTTTTTCAGCCCAGAAGTTAGGATTGTTCATTACACAATCCACTATTTCTACTGATCCTATTATAGCGCTTAACACATCGTGTTTCAAGGTTACATTTTCAAAAGTAAATGTTTTTACAAGATCCCATTGATCTTGACTTAAGACGTTAAGTGAATTCTTTAACTCGGTCGTTGCACTTGCATGAATCAATATTCTTCCACGAAAATTTGTACGACGAGTTCTATTCTCAATCGGTTTGATACCTGAGCATAATAGCCATGCCCAAGGTTGTTTTACTGATAGTGTTTTCATAGTTTATTTTTTTGAGTATTCAAAACATGTATTTCCGACAGTCATTGCTGCTTTTTTTTCAAATATTACTTCTTTGATTGTCACCAATGCATCGGATCTCATTTTATCGTTTAGATTGAGTTTATCAAGTTCCTCATCTAATTTTTTGTAGAAATCTTCCTCTGTTACTTTCTTTCTGTTATTTAACCAATTTAGCTTTTGATCTCCGACTGTGGTTAGTTCTGAAGATGTGCTTAAGTAGTAATTTAATGGTTTGATTTGTTTTTCCATTTTGCGTAAAATTTAATTGTTTGTATTCTATTCATGAGCTTTAAGATGCTCAATATACTTTTTAGATAACGAGACAAGTAATTCCCAGTAATCATCCTCCATGGATTCATTGAAAGAATCAAATAATGCTGAATCTCCATTCATTTCAATAGATCCAAAATCTCTATCTAATTTTGTTTCTCTCACATATACATTGTAATTACAATCGTAAAATGAAAAGCTAAAATCAATTATTCGATTTATTTCATTTCCATCATCATCGGTTTCCCAATTATTTAAATCCATATAATGAAGAAATATATTTTCATTCAAATAAAGTTGAATATTTGAAAAATCCAGATCTTCAGGAATAGTTTCAACTGTCAAATATTTTGGCTTTTCAGTTTCTTGTTTTTCAGCATCAATTTCTTCCTGTATCTTTTTCTTTAGCACTGGAAGTATTTCCTGAGCAAACCGCTCACATGATTTATCTATTTGTTTATTGTGAGCAGTATAAGAAACACCCTGAGCCATTTTTTTTGCAAAATAATCTTCATTTAAAGAAAGAATAAACTCTTTGAATGATTGTTTGCCAATGCTACTCCATTTAAATGAAAAGTTTCCATAATCGGTTACAGAACCGAAAAAGCCGTCTGAAGTAATTACTACCTGTCCTAACCAATTACCATCAGTTGTTTCTAATCGGTAACTTTCTGCTTTAATTTCTGTCATTTTTTTTGTTTTTAGTTGTTGATTTTTATTTTTAAAATGGTAAATCAGTATTACCTTCCGGTGTTTTTTCTCCTGAAGTGTTTACTTCTACGTTTCGTTCAAAGTCAATGTCTATCTGTGTTTTAAGAATATTGTAGTTGAACATATAAGCCGATGTCACTTTTTGCTTTGTAACCATTCGCATACGTGCATAATTGTTGATATTTACGTTTTCACCATCAGCAGTAATAGTTGCATCAGTACCACCGGCAGTTTGTTCGGCTACTTCCCATTTAAACCGGGTACTATTGGTAAGTCCGATAAACGACTGGTTCGATTCAAAGTAAGCACGTAATGATTGGCGCGATAAAGCTTCTTCTTTACCTATAGAGAAGGAGTAAAGTGCATATACAGCTTCGAAATCGATATACAGCACTTTAGTATCCAATGGCAATTCAAATTCTTCAGTTTTTTTGCTACTCAGTAACCGTGTTACTTTCGATGCTGAAGCAATCTTTATTTCACGTCCGATCTTTATTTTATCATGGGTGATCAGCGTACTGATGGTTTGGAAGTAAGTGGTAAGCTTATTGGTACTTGATATGCGTTCCAACTGGCTTAGTACTTTTTCGCGGGCTACAGGAAAGAATTCAGCGTAACTAAATGGCAACTTTAAATGCTGTGCATTTTCCTCTAATAGTCTGCATGTTGCTGTCATTAGAGCACATGCGTTGATTATACGTGTCATACCTTCGGTATTAGTCACCGTCACCCGTATCGATTCTTTCAGTTTTTTTGTTTCTTCGGTCAGAATGCTTAGGTATTTTTTTTCGTATAAGCTCCTTAGTTCTAATATTTGAAGTAGAATGTTAGAAAGACCGGTCTTTTCGGCAGCTTTCAATCGTTCGAAAATTTCTGTTTCTTCCTGCGTAAAATCTCCACCTTTTCTGTAAGGTACATCGCACATAATACAGCGGTTACTCAATGCACCGTCGTCCTGTTGTGCAGCTTCCTGCCCGAGCAATACAATGCTTGCATAGATAGCGGAACTATCAAGCTGTTTGGAGTTTACATCCTTTACTTTTATTTTACCTTCGCCATCCAGTGTAGCAGCTTTCAATCCTTGAAATTTTGCTTTGCTGATATCGCGGTCGTTGTATTCTTCCATTACCACCGGCACATTGCGGATAGATTCAAGGATCATAAACATACCCGCATCCGATCCGGTATTCAGGTTGAATGCCGGTGTAGTATCGGCCATGTATAGGTTACGAATACTTTCAGCTATCTGACTCTTACCGGAACTGGTAGGACCAATAAAAAACAGTGCTGTAAAATATCGACGCATTTCGAAAATATAATCGCGGAAAGCGCATGTTATGGCAAAAAGTGTCGCCCATTTACCGTTATCGTTTACCGAGTAAACACTGTCCATCAGCATCGCCCAATCGTCAAAACTCAGTTGTTTTTCGTCCGGTATATCCCTATAAACTAAATTACGTGCCTGGTTGAATGAACTATTGTCTCCATCTTCCGAAATACGGATTTTTGAAAATACAGGGCTGTAAAAATTGTCGTTTTCGTGCGATACTAAACCGAGTTCGTCCACTTCATCCACTTTGTATTCGCCTTCTACCTTGTGGAAAATAGCATTACCAAAGGCAAAGAACCCTTTCGGGTGTTGTCCGAATACTTTAATCGCCCGGCAATAGCGAAAACCGTAGGACATATTCATCCATATTTTTTGGAATTGGTTTTTGTCGCCAAAGAAATTGTAAGGACCTTCGTTTACCAATTTTTCGTGCACTTTTGGCAAAGCCGAAAAAACAGTCGATTTCCATTCTACATACCTGTCTAATTTCGGATCTAAGTGGCAAAGTTGAATAACACGTTTATTATTCGCATCGTCGTTTTCGTTGTCGTAAACGTGAAGTAGTGGTTTAATATAGAAGTCGGTAATAGGGAAGTGACTACTTCCGTTTTGGTTCTTGAACATATAGGCACAAAAGCGCCCTTTCTTGTCAGCCAGTGGATAAAACCCCCAACGCATATACACATCGCTCAATGCCTTATCGTCCTGAACATAGGTAGGTATTATTTCAGCATCAATGTTTAGCGTATCGTTTAGTTCGCCTAGTCGTTGGTTATCAATAAGCGTTTTATCTTTCTTTTTTGCAAGAAAAGGTTTAAGCACTTTTTCGAGCGATCCTTGTGTTAGGCCTATCTTTTTAGCATATTCACTATTCATTACTACCCGCACCGTAGCGTCAATATCCGATATTACTTCAGCGCACCGGCCTACTATTTCCGACTTCTTACTTCCGTCGGTAGTGGTTACCAAAATAGCAGAATAGCAATACAGGTAGTAGTCACAAAAACTCTTTTTTTCTCCATCAATTTCAATGGAGAAATCAAATCCATTTTTGTGCATATTTTTCAATAGCAGCAATTCTTTTCCGTCGCCTTTATCATCGGTTGGTTGAAGTTCAGAGAATGAAACTACATTCAACTTACTTATTTTCGACCGTAACGATTGAATATCTACCATTGATGGATTACCAACGGCCAATAGCGTAGGAGTTTCGCTGTATTCGTCAATAAAATCGGATTGTTTGAACACCAATGTGCATTCGTCCTCATCCGTAGCTTCCATCAGTTCCACAGCATCTTCCACACCATAAAAACCATGTTTCCACTTTTCGGTTTTCAGTTCCTTACTCGGTTTTGCCTTATCTTTCAGTACATTTAACGAAACATTAAATGTATTTGCTACAGTTTTTAAATATTTCTCTCTAAGGTATTTATCCGGCACGGCTGCAATACATTCGCAAAGCTGATCCAATAACTTTGCACTATCATAGTCACTCGCTTTAGCTACTTTTTTAGCTTCGAAAAAGTATTCGATAAACGACATTTCACGATTTCCAATCAGTACTGCTAAATCTTCATCGCCCGAAGCTTTCGCGTAATCGTCCGGGTCTTGCCCATCAGGCAATAAAATAGCCTTTACATCGAACCCATGAGCGAGTAATGTTTTAGCATTCGAAATACTGGCTTTAAGCCCTGCATTGTCGGTATCGTATATTTGTACCACCGTATTGGTAAATCGTTTCAACAAGCGCGCTTGTGCGTCGGTGAGTGCTGTTCCCGAACCGGCTACTGCATTACGAACTCCATGCTGAGCAAACGAAGCTACATCAAACTGCCCTTCCAACAGATAAGCTTTATTTGCGTTCGCAATAGCTTCTTTTGCCTGGAACAATCCGAACAATACATTTCCTTTGTTGAATAATACGGTATCGCCTGTATTGAGGTACTTTGCAGCCTTAGCCGTGTTATCGGTTATCCGTCCTGTAAATCCTATCGGCTTGCCATAAAGATTCAAATAGGGGAATATAATGCGTTTACGGAAAGTATCGTAAGTAGTTTTACTTTCGTCGGAAATACGACTTACATCAGCTGCCAACAGCAGATCCATATTATAGCCACGTTTCACTAATTCACGTGCTATCTGATTGTCGGCATTGGCATAACCGATACGGTACAGATCAATCGTTTCATCGCTTAGCTGACGAACATTCTTCACGTATTCGATAGCCGGTGCAAATGATTTCAGATTTTCGGAGAATTGCGCTTGCGTTTCTTCCAACACATTGTAAACCGATTCACGTTGGCGTTCTTTGGCTATTTCTTCGGGTGTTTGCTTTGCTTCCGGTAGTTCGATATGATACACGTTAGCAATCGATTTGACAGCTTCCACAAACGTAACCCGGTCATGCTCCTGTACAAATTTGATAGCGTCACCACTGGCACCACATGCAAAGCAACTGTATATTCCTTTTGCCGGTGAAACAACTAGCGACGGTGCATTGTCGGAGTGAAATGGGCAGATCCCAACATGATTTTTTCCTTTTTTGGTAAGTTTTATTGACTTTGAAACAATTTCTTCGATAACCATGCGGTCACGAACTTTTTGGAGTATCTCAGGAGTAAAATAGTTCATAGATTATTTATGATTTTCGAAAAGTTCAGTTTGGCGGACTTCGTAAATATCCTCCAACGTAACTTCTAAATAGTTTGCGATTCTTTTTAATTCATCTTCTTTAATAACTTCTAACCCTTTGAAAATAGACCAATATCTTTTTTGCCCCATCTGTACAGCGTCGAAGAATGTGCGGGTAGGAGTGAAGCAATCCACATCTTTAAACTTCTTTTTCAGCAACTGGTACAATAAATTTCGGTGCGTTACGCATAACCGTGGATCATGGCGGTTTCGGTGAAGGAATAAATTCAAAGCTCGTTCGCTTCGTCCAATATCTTTCGAAATTTGCGGAAGTGGTTTATCGTGGATATGCTTATACACATATCTCTTCTGTGCTGTGGACTATGGTTTCATATTTCTTTGCTTTTAGTCTGTCAAGTAATGGTTGGTAATAGTTTCTATCAAATTTGTGCTTCAGTATTGTTCCGTCGGCATTAAATTCGTAATCGTAGTTTGTTTCGGATATGTAGCAGCAACACAATTTTACAAATAAATCAATCTTTTCAGCATTCGCCCATTTTTCTACAGCTATCCATTCGCCAAATTTCAAGTTATCAAGAGTATCATACACCCATCGGTGATAACCCCAGAATGATCGTTCTCCCATTTCATGAATGTACTTATCAATCCATGTCGGATCTGATAGTGATTTTAGTTGTAGATGTTGTAGGCTCATAATCGAATATTTGCTATCGGGGATTGTATACGTGAAACTATATTATGCGAAATATGGGTATAAATAGCCGTTGTTTTTACAGAATTATGACCGGCTAATCGCTGAATTAAATTTATGTCAACACCATTTTCGACCATGTGCGTAAAACTACAGTGACGGATCAGGTGAGTATATACACGCTTATTGTCAATCTTTGCTTTCTTTGCCAATTCCTTTACAACTGACAATACACTTGTTTGCGAATACTGAATCGAAAACTGACCATTAAGAACATATTCCTTCGGTTTATACTCCTTGTAGTATTTTTCGAGCAATGGGATAATGTTTTCCGGCAACATTACCTGACGATCCTTTTTTCCTTTACCTTCGATGATATTAATCACCATTCTCGATCTGTCAATATTGCACTACTTCAAATTCAATAATTCCGAAACTCGCAAACCGGTAGAGTAAAGCAACGAAAGAATAACCTTATGCTTCGTATTAGTACAGGCAGTAAACATGCGCTGTATTTCTTCCTGACTAAGCACTATAGGTAACTTTCTACTTTTATGCGGGTACTGCACATTATCCAACTTCCGTGGCTGACGGCCAACTTCTGAGTAGAAATACTTAATCGCACACAAATAAGCCTTATGCGTTCCCGGATTAGTCATCGCACCTAAAAACTTTTTAATCCGATCAGCCGATATCTCGGAAGGCTTTGTAAAACCTTCCTTTTCGAAATGCTGTAAAAACTTAGTGATACAAGCCACATAGCTATTCACCGTATTTTCAGAATATCTTTTATACCGAATACTTTCGGAAAGTTGACGTGTGTAGTTTCCGATATTCATAATATATTTAGTTTAAAATTAGAAGTTTATAGACGTTTTTGATAGATAGTAGTTAGGCAGCATTTAAGAAAGAGCCTCCAAGTAATCACGAACCCAATGAACTTTTAAACCAATTCGACTTCCACTAGACAATGAACCAAACATTAAATCTTCGTCTCCGTCCATTCCTTTAAAAATACCAGTATATGTTTCACCATTTTTCAAATTTAAAACGACTACTTTGTTTTCGTCACAATCTTCGATTTCAAAGCCTTTTTTTAATTCCATTTCGATTGATTTTCTACCTTCTTTAAAATCTATTTCTACCGTTGCGATAATTTTTTGTTCAGACATAATAATTTATTTTAAGTGTTTAATAATTTTATTTGTAACAAGAAAAGAGATAAACGACTGCCTAACATACGCCTATTAAACATAGCCACATAAGCGGTTTAGCGGTTTGACAGTTTTGTACAGTGGATACGTTTCATAGCCTAATCGTTATCGTTCAGTTTAAAAAAAGATTAGTAGCGAAACGAAGTGAAGTGAATAATAGCCATTGATTGTGATAAATCGTAACCTTTAAACCATTCTTTGAAATCTTCGAGCGATAAACCGTCATTTTTTGCAATAGTGGATAATGATAATCCGCCATTCAAACTGGTTAATGCTACATCATGATTTTTCAAAGCTCCACTTATCATAGTATCAGAAAGGTTTAATAATTGAATCCCAATACCTGAATTTTTGTCAAGTTGGCAAATTTCGACCTGTTTTGAATTATAAGGCTTATCACTCCAGTAACGAATAGAAAGAATTGCTTTACCGTTTTGAATTTCTGAAATACGTTTTGCCCACAAGGGATAATTAGCTCTAATTGTGTGTATTTTACTCGGACTATTATCCGGTAAATCATAAGGAAATTTACCCAATATCTGTTCAGTAAAATAAGTTGCTTGTCCCGATTTTTTGTGTGTTTTTGGGAATTTTACACTAACTGTTAATACATAAGTTTTCATATAGTTGATATTAAATTGTTTAAATCGAAAGAAAGAAAAACCGAAACGATAACACACGGCTATCAGTTGCAGCCTACTGCATCGGTTATTCAGGTTTATATCTCGCATGTGCTTCATCGGTTTTAGTGCAGCGAAGTAGCCAGTAATCGGCTGCACTCATAGCCTCGGTCGTTATCGGTAACTTAAAGAAAGATGCACCGGGTAATAAGTAATAGCATCTGTTACAGTATCATTTCCATAATACCAAACATTACCGTCTGAAAGCTCTTTAAACTCGGTAATTTTTGTTTCTCTAATATTTCCTCTTGTATTTTTGTACGGAACTATATCACCTACTTTAAAATTTGAAAATTCAAGCATTTTTCTAAATCTACCTGATTCAACAGTATCGGCTATTTTACCATTTTCAAACTTTAGTTTGTATGTGTATATATTATATGCGAAAACTGGACCTTTGCCATAATTTTCGTAATATGGACACGACTGAATATCTAATATTCGACATTTAATGTAATTTGATGAAGTATCATTATACATTATCTTTTCGTTTAAGTGAAATCTTATTTCTGGCATTGTTTTAAAGATTAAGAATAAGCTACCGATAACAATTGCTATGTTTATAAGCCCGCTTTTTCGGTTATTGAAAGTTATTTACTCGCTTGAAATTTTGTCTAACGTTTGAAAGCTATGCACCCGTAATTGGGCTTATAATCATAGCAGTTGTCCGTTATCATTCATTTTAGAAAGAAATCCGTGCGTTTTCGAAGCTCAAAGTTAAATAAACAACATTTGTTGCAACTTTAACATTAATTATTTGGATTGTATGCAACAATCGTTGTATCTTTGTATCACAAACAACAAGTAATACATACAATTAAAAAATTAAACATTATGAACTCAACTAACAGCACATTCGACATTTTCTTTAATGATGATTCTAATTCTAATAACTTAGGTTTCAAATCTTCTCTTGAGTATTGCAAGGATTATATTGAAATGCACAATAGTAGTAATCATTCTTACTTTTCTGATTACAAAGGCGGTTCAGTATCAATCGTATGTAATGAAACAGAAGAAGTAGTATTTGAAACAGAAGTTTTATGAATCCTGCTGAATTAATCAATTGGGGAGAGCTTAGCCGGTTACTGGCTGGCTCTCGTTCCGTTGTAACTAAAAATCGTATGCCACAAAAACATGAGCAAACAGTTCAAAAGTTACTTGAAGCAATTCAAAAATGGGACGAAGAAAGAAAAAACGAATGATAACACTCAGCTAAAATCACTGGCGGGTTATATGCTTTTAGAAGTATTATAGCCCGCTTTTGTTTTTCCTTACCCCGACAGTTCATCGCCCGCACTCGCCAGTGCTATTAGCTCTATCGTTATAAAAAAAAGGTGAGTGTTGTGCCCCGAGACTTTGGGCTCCATTAAAAGATTGTTCACATCTATATTTTTTTATTGTCCCGTTTCACTCACCTTTTTATCTGTTGGCAGTCTTTCTCTACCACCACCTGAACGCTTTCAGAGTGGGCACCTTGTCGGGTATTATAATTTTGAATTTTAGATATTATCAAACAAACTATCGCAAAACCTATGATTGACATTATTATCGCTTTAAAAAGAATATCGTTTCTACAATCGTACTCACGTTGGAGCTGTAGTTTAGTTTTGTTCTTTTTCATGTCAGAATGACTGTTATAATTAATGCTGAAAAATAAATCAACAATATAGCTGCACATATTTTATTAGCTTTATTCATGTTCATACTATTTAAATAAATTGTAAATATCTAATTTTTCAGGAGTTAGAAACAATTCTTTCTTTTTTGCTTCCATATATTTTCTAAAAATAGGTTCAAGCTTTTCCATCTTATCATTGTGTGGATTTTTTACGGCCAACATAGGAATTAAGTCCTCTTTATCTCCATGATAGCGACCAAAATAAATCGGAAAATCATGCATTTCTACCAGTAGTCCCGCATTTCTAAATATAGAAATAGCATCCTCATTTGAAAAAACAAGTTTAATTTCTATCATATAATTATCGTTTTAAAAGGAAGTGACCGTTCTTTTGATCTTTTCTATTCCATGACATGCATGGGAAAGGAAATTCATCGGTATTAATAGAAATACAAGGTTTTAGTAGTGAGCATTTTGAACAGTTCACATTAAATGAGAAGAATGGACGTTTGAACTTATGCATTTCAGAAAAATGAGCTACAAGCTTCTGATCTGTAGATATAGTATAATCATTGATAAATACTATATCATACTCAGGATATGATTTTTTTTCTCTGTAGCATTTGCCATTTTCATCCCATAGGTATAATTTACCATCTGGCATATATCCCAATGCTGCTGAAACTCGGCCAGTAGGAGAATTGATATTTAATATGTCTACTTTCATTTTTAGTAGAGCAGATTCGAAGGCTTCAATTGAGTGTGTCATAAAATTTAATTGTTTATATAGTCTACATATTCAGTTTCTGATTTACGAGCTCTTTTAGCTCTTCGTGTCCTCATATTGAACTCGTTAGGATTGAATAATTGTAAAATCACAAATAGTAGTAATATCGAAGCGACTTTTTTACGCGCAAGTGGAGATAAATCCATTGAAATATTAAAGTGAGTGCAAAAAAACCAGGCAGATAATTCATTTGATTTTGTAACCTCAGTTATTTCGAAAATTCTTCGAATAGTGTTAGTAATAGTATTCAATGATTTTTTCAAAATATTGGAACAATCTTTAGCAGTTGCACCCCAAGCTATTAATTCAGCTATTTGTAATTGCTTCGGAGCTAGTTTTGCATTTATATTCATAGCTAGTCTCCCCAAATATCAATAATTCCTTTTTCTGCAAAAATTTGTTCTATTATTTTTACTTCGGAAGCTTTTGGCTCTACATCACCATTCAGCCTGTTATACCAACTGGTTCGGGAGTTTAACCCTAATTCAGCTATCAGCTTGCTCTTTACTTCTTCAGCATCACCAACCTGAACCTGTAAAAATCCTTTTTTAAATGCGTACCTTTTCATTTGTTATTTAATTGAGTAGTATATTTTTGCTATTGTTATAAGTCAAATAATTTTGTACGTTTGTACTTTATAATTGAACATGTGCAAAAATACTATATAGTAGTTTTATGCACAAGTAAAATAGCATATATTTTACTACAAAGTATTAATTTAGAATCATTCTAAACATAAAAGTCATGAATTTACCTGAAAAAATAAGACTTTTACGCAAATCGTTGGGTTATAATCAGACTGATTTTGGTAATGAATTAGGCTTAGAACAAGCCGGATACGGTCATTTAGAGAGTGGAAAAACAAAAAAAATTTCTAAAAGTGTCAAAATAATTCTTGAATTAAAATTCAATGCGAATACTGAATGGTTAGAAAACGAAGATCAGGATATATCAAAAATGATAAAATATAACTCAGTAGTATCTGAATCGAAAGAATTATATAGCAAATGTAAAAATTGTAATGAAAAACAACAAAGGATAAAAGAACTTGAAGATATAATTGAATCGATAAATAAACTAACCACTAAAAAACAGAACTAATGGAAATATCAGGAACTGAAATAGAAAGAATAAATGATAATTTTAATGTAGAACACAGTAAGCTAACTTCATTACTCTTTAATGAAAGTAATGACATACGCGAAGTAGATATGGATAGAATAAAACCTCAAGTAGATAAGTGTATTATAGATCTACTCCGGTTTAAACACTTGAAAGAGATTAAGTAATAATCTATTTTTTTGACTTGTACCGGTACTAAAACGGGACATAAACGACAAAAAATAGAAAACACAAATACTAATAATCAAACAATTAGATAATCAAAAAGTGAGTAATGGAATCCCGCTACCCCGACAGAAAACAGCGAAAATCCTTTACTATAAAGGTTTTTCGCTGTAGTTGTTTAAACCACCCGGGACAAAAACGGGACACTTATGTAAAATTACAGTTAGAAACTTTTTACACTTTTGGTTTTCAGACCTTAAGCGTAAAAAAAAATGCCTACAAGTTTCAAAAATCAGAGCAGCTCGCTCAAGGAAATAAAATCATATACTCCTCCAAAAC
>Ga0302286_10002216_pt1 | contig 13628 bp, 13 predicted proteins | sample III_Fen_E2_3_FD_198765 | JGI IMG/M metagenome (GOLD analysis project Ga0302286, IMG submission 198765) | Peat permafrost microbial communities from Stordalen Mire near Abisko, Sweden - III_Fen_E2_3 | ecosystem: Environmental > Terrestrial > Soil > Wetlands > Permafrost | place: Sweden: Abisko...
CCACACTTTTAAGAATCTCTTTCGCGCGAATTTTTCGATCATGGGCATCAACACCCGCATAGACCAAGGGCAAAGCGACATTATCAACCAAATTTTGCCTCGGAATCAAATTGAACCCTTGAAAGACAAAGCCGATCATATGATTGCGAAGCTCTGCAAGTTCATCTCTGCTAAGAGCATTGGTATCTTTGCCGCCTAAAACGTAATTTCCAGAGGTCACTTTATCAAGGCAGCCGAGTATATTCATAAACGTGGATTTACCCGAACCCGAAGGTCCCATGATGGCGACGAATTCACCTTTTTCAATCGTAATATCCACGCCTTTTAGCACCGTGACTTCACCCGCATCGGTGTGGTAATTTTTGTTTAAATTGCGTATTTTTATAACTTCTTCCATTAGAACGGTCTCATCGGTGGAGGTGAATTTTTAGATCCACTATCCGGACTTTTACTCTCTTCGACAATGATTTTATCGCCCGCTTTAAGCTCATCGGTGATAATTTCACTAAAGCGATTATCGGAGATTCCAACACTGACTTTAATAGGCTTTGGTACACCATTTTCAAACACATACACAGTGGCGACGTTACTCTCTTTTTTCTCTTTTTTAACGGGTTTAGCATCTTTGCTTTGAGGCAGTGTGGGTTTGTAAAGAAGGGCTGCATTGGGGATTAAAAGAACATTTTTCTTCTCCGCAAGAATGACATTGACATACGCGGTCATACCAGGAATCAGAATTTCATCAGGATTTTCAACCGTAACAACCACATCATACGTGACAACATTGGAAACCGTGGTCGCATTGAGTCTGACTTGTTTGACTTCACCCACAAAGGCGTTATTGGGAAATGCATCGACCGCAAAGGTCACTTTTTGCCCGACTTTGATACGCCCGATGTCGGCTTCTGCAAAGTTGGAGTCAATCTGCATCTGTCTTAAATCTTGGGCGATTTTAAAAAGAACGGGGGCTGATAAACTTGCCGCAACCGTTTGTCCCACATCAATCTGGCGATCAACGACCACACCTGAAACTGGGGATCGAACAATCGTGTAGCCCTGATTGGTACGGTCTTTTTGCGATTGAGCACGGGCAAGATCAAGGGCTGCACGTGCCGCTTTAAGTGCTTGAACACTTGAATCTAGGTCTTGTTTGGAAATGTACTCTTTACTAAAAAGCTCTCGGGAGCGTTTTTCATTGGCAACGGCGAGGTCTAAAGAGGCTTCGGCACTTTGAACCGTTGCAGCACTTTGCGCCGCTTGAGCATTTAAAAGGGCGGGGTCAAGTTCGGCTAAAATTTGCCCCTCTTTCACACGGTCGTTAAAATCAACATAGAGATTGATCACTTTACCTGAAACTTGCGTACCCACGGTGACCAAAACCAAAGGGTTGAGCGTGCCATTGGCAGAAACACTTTGCGTGACATCGCCGAGCTCTAAGGTATGAAATTTATATTTGGCTTCGAGCGGCGGTTTGGTGAACTCTTCCCAACCATAATACCCACCCACACACAGAGCAATCAATGCAAGAATAATAGTAAATTTATGGAGTAGCATCTTTTTCACAAAGTTCATGGTTGTCCTTTTATCGTTGAGAAATCAAGTGAGCCCATCGCTTTGGCGAGGCTTGCTTTGGTAATGTACCAGTTGTAAAGCGACTGGATGTATTGTTGTTTGGCACTAGCAAGCGCACTTTGTGCCGTTAAAAGATCCAGTATGGTGCCTACTCCTGCTTTGTACCGCCCAAGGGCAAGATCGTACGAAGCTTGCGCACTTGCAACCAAATCGATACTCGTTCTCGTGGCTTGGGTTTGGCTAATAAGCGTCTGATACGTTTTATAGACATCTAAATTGGCATCTTGAGAGAGTTTGTCATACTGCGCTTCATTGATTTTGAGCTGTTGTTGCGCCGCTTGGACTTTGTACTTTGTGTTGTACCCTGTAAAAATAGGAATCGTCACATACAACCCAATGCTAGAACTTCGCTGAGATGTGTTAAACACCGTGTCTGTATTGCCCGATGTTGCGGAGAGCGAAAAAGAAGGCATATTGTCCGCTTTGGCTGCTCTAATATTGGCTTCGGCTGCTTTGATTTTTGCACCCGCTTCCATCAAATCAGGGCGAAGTCGTTGTGCCTCTTCCATGAGGGAGCGTATATTTTGCTCAAACGATTCATTGGGAATCGCAAGGCGAGGCGTTTGCAACTGAAGCGTGGTATCGGGCATCATACCCAAAACGCTGGCAAGTTCTCCTTGAGCGCTTTTTACACTTCCTTCCGCTTGGATGCGGTTAAGCACTGCTTGTGAATAGGCTGTTTGGGCTTGAAGGGCATCCGCAGGCGTTGCAGTTCCCACCGTATAACGTGTTTTGGCAGCATTAAGACTTTCCAGTGCAGAGCGTTCTGCTTCGAGACTTGCGCTCAAAGAAGCGTTAGAGCCAAAAAGCGTATAGTAGGCTTGAATCGCGGAGAGAAAAACGCTTTGAATCGTGTCATTTTCGGAGAAAAGGGCTGCATCCAAAAGCGCTCGTGCATTATCGTACGTCGCGTCACGTTTACCAAAATCATACAGCAGATACGAAAGCGTCACGCTGATATTTTCTTGATTACCATTTTTCGTTTCACTGCTTTCACTTTTCAAAACCGAACCCGAAGCACTCAGTGTTGGTAAATACTCCGACTTACTGACACCGACTAAGGCTGCTTGGTAGAGCGATGTTTGCCATGCAATTTTGGTTTGGGGATTGTTACACAATGCTGCCATAACGACATCGGAAAGTCCTAATGACGTGTGAAGGTCGGTTGTCGTACACGTCACAAAAGAAGCTTGGTGTTTAGGCAAAAGTGCTTGAGTCCCCAGAGGATCAAACTCCTCGGCTAAGAGCACACGTGCCATGCCAAAAACGATACATCCTATGAACCTCAAACGCATTAGAATCCTTACGTAATAGAGTTCTTCTCTATCTTTTAGTACGTGAATAGTAGCATGAATTTATTAATATTTCTTTACATGTAATACTTTGGTTTTATTTTAGGAGTATCATGTGGAAAGAGTTTTTTAAGGAGTTTACATGGCTACCCCTTTTTCACTGATTTCGATCTCACTGCCGACTCCTTTTGCCAAACAAGATATTGAAATTCGCTTGGATTGCACGCTCAAAAAAGGGATTGAAAAGGCATTTTTCTACCAATACCGTGACACGTTTTTAGTTTATACGCAGTTTAATGTGCTCACATTTATCAACTGGGAAAAAGAGGCGATGCATGAAGCGCTCATAAAACTGGGGATGAAAGATGCTTTGTTTTTAGAGCAACGCTACATTTTTCAAGACTATCCGATTGTGATTGAACCTGGTTTAGAGTTTACATGTAAAGTGAGTAACGAGCAGATTATTCTCAAAGAGCCTTTGCCGCTTTACCTCATCATCATAGCGCTTGTCATCTCGCAAAGCGTGGGGTTGGAGAAGTACGAGCAAGACCTCGATGTGCATTTTGAGAAGAGCCAACAGCTTCTTGATCTTACCCAAAGCTATGCCCTGCTCAAACGCTCAAAACTGATCGAATTTGCACGCAACCTCACCGCCATTCAACACGGCATGGTGAGCGATCTTTTTCTCCTCGATAAGCCGAACATTTTGTGGGACAACGAAGAGGCGGAGAAGCTCTACAACCGCCTCTCTTCCATCCTTGAACTTAAAGATCGTTTTGAAATTGTCGAGCACAAACTCACCAACCTCAAAGACGACATTAGCATGGCACTGGACATGTTCAACCACAAACACAGCGAATTTTTAGAGTGGATCATCATCGGTCTCATCGGTTTTGAGATCATGATGGGTTTGATCGAATTTTTCAAACATTAAATCACTGTGGTGCAACCAACTTTTTAACAATTTTTCGCACAATCGGCACAACGGTTAACACCGCAGGAAACGCTACTACATAGGCTCGCCAAAAAGCTTGGAACCACAGAAGAAAGAAAGTTTCACTAAATCCAACATTGATTAGTGTAATGACAAACGACATCAAAAACGTCATAAACATCGACATCAAAAAGGCAAAGATAATAAACTCATACTTCTTTGGAATCAAATTTTTCTCCTAAAATGCGCACTTCTCTTTGCGGATACGGGATGCGAATATCCTTTACATGTAAAGCAGTATAGAGTGCCAGATTGATCTCATACTGGACTTTAAAAAAGCTCTTCGTTGGCACCCAGTAGCGAAGTCCAATTTCGATGGCGCTGTCCCCAAACTTCGCAATGCCAACCACCGCTTTATGCTCGTGCGAAACGTCATCAAAACTGGCCAAGACCTCTTTGATCACCGCAATCGCTTTGGCAGGGTCTTCTTCATACGAAACACCGATGGTAGACTCTACAACCCTAAACGCAAAGGAGTTGACCAACACATCGCCGATCATCTTTTTATTCGGAATCGTGATGAGCTCTTCATCTTCGTTGCGAAGCACCGTGTACGCCAATTTGATCTCTTCCACCACGCCATAAACACCTGCAACGGCGAGTGTGTCTCCCACTTTAAACGGACGATTCATGATGAGCAAAACACCCGCTGCGTAGTTGGAAACACTGCCTTGAAGTGCCAAACCTGCCGTCAGCGAAACCGCGCCAATCGCAGCCACAAACGGAGCAATGGAAATCCCTACTTTCCCAAGTGCGATGACGATCATCGCAGTAAAAACCAGCACCTTAACAAGGCTTGCAACAAACTTAGCAAGGGTGCTGTCAAAATGATTTCGCTCAAACAGACGCATCAAAAGCGCATACGCATATTTTGCGGCAAACCAGCCTATGATCACGATAATAAGCGCGCCTAAAAGCTGAAAACTATAGTTGGTTAAAAACTCAATCACAATCGTATAAAACTTCTGAAGCGTTTGTAATTCCTTATCCATAGCCTACTCCTTAGGAGATTTTTCACATTATAACAAAGCTTACATGTAAACTAAAAATTTCTACTTTTCTTGAGAATTAAAAGCCATCATGTTTCTTTTAGTCACACTTTACTACAATGTCACTTTGGGCTTTTTTGACGATTTAACTCGCTCAGATTCCACGCCCTAGGTATCCCAATTTTTTAGGATTTTTATGCAATATAGAATGATTGTTGACACAGACAAATGTGTCGGCTGCCACGCCTGTGAAGTGTCGTGCAAACAAGAATTCGGTGCCCCACTTGGGGTTTTTAGGACGATGACACTCTATTTAGATACAGGTTCATTCCCTAAAGTCAAGAGAGAATTTCTCCCTATTCGATGTACCCAATGTGAAGAGGCAAGCTGCCAAGCTATCTGTCCTCAAGGTGCGATCTATGAAGCGCATGGCATCGTTCAAATTGACGAAAAAAAATGTATCGGATGTGGCATGTGTGTGAAAGCATGCGCCCTAGGTGCGATTTATGTCAACCCTCGCTCCAATGTCGCTGAAAAGTGCAATCTTTGCGCTCACCGCTTGGAAGTCGGTCAAAAAACAGCATGTGAATCCACCTGTGTCAGCGAAGCCATTCGCGTCATCGACCTCTCACATGAAACGCTTCCTTCCAATGCACACGGTTTTACCAACCGCGAAAGTGACAAGCCTCGAACGCTCTACATCGGAGCAAACCCTATCATGCGTGAAAAGTTGACAACAGGAAACGCTTTTTCACCCTATAACTACGAGATTTCAAACTGGGCAAGGAGAAGTGTATGAAACGACGCGAATTTATTAAAAGTGGTGCCATGTCTCTCGCTGCACTCGAGATGGGTGGCATTATCTCTCTCAGTCCCAATCGCGCTAATGCTAGTTTTTTTGAGCTGCGCGAACCCAAAACCAATGTTGCACTCAACATCAAAAACATTACCAAAATCCCCAGTGTATGCCTGAACTGCTCCACCGTGTGCGGTATGAACGTGCTGGTACACGAAGGTAAAGTCCTTGGCGTCGAAGGCAATCCACTTGACCCTAATACCAGAGGCAAACTCTGCGCTAAAGCGCATGGCGGTGTTTCGGCGATTGATTACTCCGAGCGTCTTGTCTACCCTATGAAGCGTATGGGCAAACGAGGTGAAGGTTTGTGGCAACGCATCAGTATGGATGAAGCGTATGAGCTGATCGCTTCACGTATTCAAAAAAGCATTGATTCAGGGCATCCTGAAAGAGTGGTTTTGCATGCAGGACGTAACCGCATTGGGGACATTACGGGGCGTTTTATGGATGCTATCGGCTCACCTGTGGTGCTCAACCACCGAGCGCTCTGTTCTTCTAACAAACGTGCTGCCAATTATGCAAGTATTGGTGATACCGACTGGGAAACCGTGGATGCAGAACACTGCAAATACTTCCTCAACTTTGGCGCTAACTTCTTTGAAGCACACCAAGGAGGATTTCCACTGCTCACACGCTACGCGCAAGCCAAACAAAACGGTGCAAAACTGGTCACTTTTGATGTGAGACTTTCCAATACAGCAGGGAGAAGTGATGAATGGCTTTCGCCTTTCCCTTCTTCCGAAGGAGCGATTGCATTGGCGATGGCACACGTCATTGTTGCCAATAACCTGCACGACAAAGCGTTCATTCAAACATGGACAAACCTCGATCTTGCTGCCATTGAAGCTTTCTTAAAACCCTACACACCTGAATTTGCCGCCAAAGAGAGCGGACTGGACGCTGCGGACATTACGCGCATTGCGTTAGAGTTTGCAAAAGCTGCTCCTGCGTGTGCTGCTTTCACCAACCGTGGCTCGCAAGCACACCAAAATGGCTTTAACAATGACAGAGCCGTTGTCTTACTCAATGCACTTGTCGGAAGTGTGGGTAAAAAAGGGGGCTACGCCTTTGGTGGGTCTAAAAGTTTAGGAGCAGCTTCGTTTCCGATGCCTTCGCCCGTCCCTCCCAAAGTGAAATTTAGCACCGATTTGGAAGACCCAAAAGCGTATCCACTCGCCAATCGTTGGCAAAAAATGAAGGTCAGCCAACTGGTCTTTGAAAAGATCAAAAACAAAACCCAACCAGTCGATGTTTACCTTTCTTACACCATTTCAGCACCACAAACATGGCCGGAAGGTCCAACGGTAGCCGTGGATGCACTTAAAGATGAGAGTGTCATACCGTTTCATGCCTACTCCGATGTCGTCTACTCCGAGATGGCACACTATGCCGATCTCATCTTACCCGATGCGACCTACTTTGAGCGCTACACCATCGAAGGACGCAATGCCAATGAGCTGATACCTTACTTTGTCTTCCGACAGCCTGCCATTCGCTCTCCGTATGCGTGTGAACATTTCGGCGATACGATTATTAAAATTGCCAAGCGTTTGCATGAGCCTGTTAGCAAATACTTTGCGTTTGAAAGCTATGAAGAGTTTATCAAACTTCGCCTCTCCGCTTTACCAGAAAAAGAGGGCTTGAACGGCTTTGAGTATATGAAAAAATACGGCGCATGGGTCGATGATAAACCCAAAGCCTATGAGAGCTACGCTAAAAAATTGAGCGATAAAGAGTTGGAAAACAGCTTTGTTGAAGCAGGAATTGTTTACAAAAAAACAGGCGATAAAAAAGAGGCGATTGGCTTGATGCAAAAGGGCATTGCTCTCAAGGGGTTCAAAACGCCATCGCGTAAATTTGAGATTTACTCTTCCATCGTCCAAGAAGCGGCTCAAAAAGTGGGCATTAAAGACGATGGTTTGCCGCACTATGCGATGCCCGCTTCTTTGCAAGCGATTAAAGAGCATGAGTTGGTGCTTACGACCTTCAAATGGAACGTTCATACACAAGGTCGAACGGCTTCACAAGAGTACCTCACCGAAATTGTCCACGATAATCCGATGTGGATCAACACGCAAACAGCACGCAAATTGGGCATCAAAAATGGTGACATGGTCGAGCTTACGACCTTTAGACCGCGTTCTGGGTTTAAAGCCTCTCAAAGTGGTGAAAAAGTGGCAAGCATGAAAGTTAAAGCCTTTGTCACCGAGGGCGTTCATCCGCGTGTTGTCTGTCTCAGTGCCTCTTTGGGGAGCCATTACGGTGGGCGCATTGCGCAAGCGAAAAATGGCAAACGCGCCAAAAATCCAGCGTATTCTCCCGTGGATGATCTCGCACGTCATGGCGTGATCTGGTGGGACAAAAAAGCAGGAGGTACGGGAAATGGATTTAACCCCAACCATGTGATTCCGATTAACCCAGCACCGATTGTAGGGATGCAGTCATGGAATGACACGATCTGCGTCGTGAAAAAAGCATAAACTACGAAGAGCCAAGGCAGCTTGGCTCTTTTGCTTTACATGTAACACTCAATTTTACATGTAAGAATGAAAATGCTATGATTAGATGATTTGAATTATCACTTAAACCTTAAAGACACACCTCATGAATACGTTGTACCCACTTGTTTTCTTTGGCATTCCCGCACAAGAGATTCCCTCAAAAGAGCTTATGGATCGCGTCAATATTGAGCGTGCAAAAATCTATTTTAGCAACACCGCAGGAAGCCTAGGCGCTCTTGTTTTAGGGCTGATCTTAGCCGATATACTTTTGTATGTTTTTGACGTTTCGCATACCGCTATTTTCCTATGGTCCTGTGTCATGCTCTGTCTTGGTATTTGCGTTTTCATCTACGAAAAAGGTGTGATTAAAAAAGGGTTTCACCACGATTTACTTGCGCATCAAGTGTTGGTGCGTCTTCTCATTGGCTTTGCAATCGCGTGTGTGTGGGGGTTTTTTACCGAACTCATGCCCAATGACTCGATGATCGGCTATACCCTCTCCTTCATCGCCATGTCAACGCTTATCAACATCGGCATGCTGAGTTTTAGCGTTTTACCGATGCAGTATTGTCTCTATTGTGTGGGAGCTCTTGTTCCTTTGGAAATCAAACTTTGCTACAATTTTTTCAGCTTCAATGATTCGCTCTATCTGATCTTAGCGGCTATTTTCCTTTTGTCTGAAGCCGTACTGCTTAAACGCGCCCTCACCAACTCACACACGGCTATTCGCGCCATCATTCTCAACGAAAAGCTTAAAGATGAGATCCAAAAATACACCGAGGCACAAGCACACATCGAGTTTTTAGCCTATCACGACCATCTTACCCATGTATGGAATCGCCACTATATTGAAACCTATTTGGAAACGTTGATCACACGCTATGACAGCTCAAAAAAGCGTTTTGGCGTCATCATCATCGACATCAACCGCTTTAAGCCCATCAACGACACCTACGGTCATCATTATGGCGATGATCTTCTCGTACAATTTACCCAAAATCTGCAAAGTCACCTTCCCCCCAATAGCCTTCTTGCACGTTTAGGCGGTGATGAGTTTGTCGTCGTGTGCGAAGAGATTGAGAGTTTTCAAGCATTGGAACTCTATGGACTTGCACTCAAAAAAGCCCTTGATACGACGTATACCCTTCATGATTTAGCGCTCAAAAATAGTGCCAGTGTCGGCTCTGCCCTCTTCCCCATCGATGCCGAAAACCTCGATGAGCTCCTGCATATCGCCGATGAGCGCATGTACAAAGACAAACGCATCGACCACCTTCTTAAAAACTAACACGCAATGGATTAAACACTCTCGTTTGTACCTGCATCCTTAGTAGCATTACTTTCTTCATCCGCGTAGGTGCTCTTAGCTGTTTGTATTTGAAGCTGTTCCATAATATCAGAAATATTTTTATCGTTTTGGTAGTCAAACGTTAAGAGATCAAACGTATTGATCGTTAAAGCATTTTTTTTCTTGTCAGAGACACTATCGGCATACCCAAAATCATAGTTTTGTAGCTTTGAATCATCGTTTAACTTTGAGTATTTTTTAAGCAAGTCTTCATGAAATTCTTTTATACTGGTTATAACATCTTTGCGATAATCTGGGCCAGATTCATCGCTTAGGCTCTCATCAAGCGTCACCGTGCCATTAAGATCGGTATCCATTTGAATGGTATGGTCGAGCTCTTTTTCAACACTGTTTTCATATTGTGCATTATCAAAGAACGCGATATTGCGATTATCCCCAAATTCTTTTTCATCTTCACTCAGAAGAAGAGATTGATAATTGGCTCCTGCCACAAGGTTGATTTTAACCACTTTTTTACCAATATAATCATAATTGGTCTGGCTCTCGAACTTAATAGTCAGACTATTGGCTTCGTCTCCTTCGATCAGTCCGTTTCCATCGGCATCAGCCTTGGTGTAGTTGCGATCTGTTCTGATGTTTTGCATCCATCCTGTAACAAAGTCTTCGGCTTCACCATTGAGGCGTAAGGTGCCATCACTACGTTCAAAAAAGTTGTTGGCTCCATCAAATTTTTGTTTGAGCTGATCTATACTCGTTTTTGAAAGCTCCAACGTCACATATTTGTTATTATTTTCAGGATCGCGCATGACAACAATACGGTTTGGATCATTTTTTGTACCATCAGAATGAGTGACATACGTATGTTGGGACGTGTCAACATCAATCTTTTCGTTTTTGAGTTCACTAAGGGAAAGTTCTTTAAAATGAATGGAGCTGGAGGTATAAATATCCCCCGAAGTTTCCACGGTCGTTGGTTTTTTTTTGAGTACGTCTAACTCATTAGCACTCAGATTGTCTCTTGGTTTGTTGTACGTTTCCGCCGAAGCGGTAGAAGATGAAATAGAAATACTCACGGATGCCCCCCTGAATGATACTACATACCGTAATATCGGTCAATGGTGGGAAAAATAGACATCATCTTTTAATAAACTTCTTTGCGATGCGCAATGCGGATAATCGTAATGAGCAAAATAGTCCCTTCTTTGAGATAAATGACGCGATAATCGCCTGCGCGTTTGCGAAATTTGCCTTTGTGGTTGCCTTTGAGGGCTTTATCATTCGTAAAATTTCCATTTTTCAATTCTACAATTTTTGACCAAATGAGCTGTTGCACGTCGTTTTCTAACTGCGCTAACTCTTTAAAAGCTCGTTTGTCAAAAATGACTTCAAACATTGGCAAGACTTAAACTTTTAGCGACCTCTTCCAAGCTCATGATGCCAGCTTTTCCTGATTTAATCTCATCAATACGCTTGTCAGCGACCATCTCATCCAGCGTATCCATATAAGCAGAAACCGCTTTTTCAATGATCCACGTGCGGTTGCGGTCGATCTCTTTGCCGATGGTATCAATCTCATTTAAAAGCGCTTCATCGAGCCTGATGTTAATTGCTTTTTTCATGGCATCTCCTTTTTTGTAGTTATTTTACTCCATATGTAGATACATGTCAACTTAAAATCTTTACATGTAAACTAAATTCATGCAAATACGCTACACTCAACAAAAAGGAAAACCATGAACCTCTACACCTGAATTCTTGACGCAAGCGGTGTGTGCTTTTTATACGGACACGCGCAATCTTCCGCTCATCACAGCTTAAAAACTAATGTGCAATGGAATAAACACTCTCTTTGGTTCCTGCATAAAAAACAACAATCTCCACAGGCTCATCGCCCTCATTTACACCATAATGCCACCTGTCCACCACCTCAATCAGCGCATCACCCGCTTTGAGCAATAACGTTTTGTTCTCGTCAGTAATGACTTTAAGTGTGCCTTTGACCATATACCCCGCATTGATAATAGGATGCTTATGAAGCGGAAGTGTCGTGTGCGCAGGAATCGTAATCTTCAAAACCGAAATCTCAGGTGCCTCTTTGGGGTAAGCGGGCAAGCGTGAACCATCCCAACTCTGAGCAGACTTCGCAAGTGTCACAGACTCTACATTTCCAGTGGCAAAAAGAGAACTCGAAAGAAGAATAAGAAGGCAAAGTAATGTTTTCATGATCGACCTTTTGATGGGAGTTTTGAGATCATTTTAGCTTTACATGTAAAGGGTTGTCAAGGTAGGGGAATGGTTTACATGTAAAGCAAATTTGCGCAAATACGCTACACTAAAAAAAAGGAAACCCATGACCTACTTTACACTAAATTACACCTGCCTTCTTGACGCAAGTCCTGAAACGGTGTGTGCATTTCATACCGACACGCACAATCTTCCACTCATCACGCCGCCTTCGATTAAGGTCGACATTGTGAAGATGGAAAACAACAGCGTCATACTTGACATTAAAAAGTTTGGCATTACGACACGGTGGGAGATGACGCTTGAGAAGAACTGCCCTCATAGCATTGTTGATGTGATGACCAAAGGCCCTTTTGCGTCGTTTCGGCATGAAAGACTTTTTATAACAGAGGGTGAAAATCGCACGCGCATGGACGAGACTATCACCTTAGCGTCACCTATTCCCATCTTTCAATCGCTCTTTTTCTGGTTTGTGAAAAGAGATATGGACGCGATGTTCGCCTACCGTCATGCAAAAACAAAAGCGCATTTTTTGGCTAAATAAATAAGTTTACATGTAAACTTTTATATTTCAAATTGATATATTTTAAACGTTACATGTAAAGTCTCGCTATACTAAAAAGAAAGAACAACGGAGGATTATGATGGATAAAAGTCTTATCTCCTTACTCCAAAATGAGTTTAATGCTATCACCAATATTGCTGAAAATGGCGACATTGAATATTGGTTGGCAAGAGATCTGCAAAAATCGCTTGGATATGACCGATGGGAAAATTTTATTAATGTAATCAAAAAAGCAAAAACATCATGCGAAACCCTAGGAATAGAGCTTTGCGACCATTTTCGTGACGTCACGAAAATGGTCATCATTGGGCAAAATGTTCCAAAACAAATTGACGACATTATGCTGACACGCTACGCATGTTATCTCATTGCTCAAAATGGCGATGCAAGAAAAGAGCAAATCGCCTTTGCTCAAACCTACTTTGCAATGCAAACGCGCAAACAAGAGCTGATAGAACAACGTCTAGAGCTTGAAGATAGGCTTCAAGCAAGAGCAAAACTAAAAGAATCCGAAACAGAGCTTTCTAAAAATATTTATGAACGAGGCATCGATGACAAGGGCTTTGCACGTATTCGTTCCAAAGGCGATAGCGCGTTATTTGGAGGACATACGACACAAGAGATGAAAGAAAAGCTCGGTGTTCCTGAAAAACGCCCATTGGCTGATTTTCTTCCGACCATTACCCTTACGGCAAAAAATCTTGCAACTGAAATTACCAATTTCAATGTCAAAGAAAACAATCTCCAAGGTGAAAATTCGATCACGCATGAACATGTTCAAAACAATGAAAGTGTGAGAGGATTATTGGTAGAGAGAGGTATAAAACCTGAAGAGTTACCACCTGCGGATGATTTAAAAAAACTAGCACGTCACGTAAAATCCGATGAAAAAAAGCTCATCAAACAAAGTGCATTACCAAAAACATAATCTGAAGATGAAGCGGTCACACATTGTGACTGCTCCAAAACACGTTTACATGTAAAGATTATTGGACGTAGGAACTGTTCTTAATCTTCTCATAATTTTTGCATCCCGTCTCATCACCCAATTCGCAAGAACGTTTGAAAAGTTGGGTGGCACGCTCTTCATCTTGCGCCACTGCGCCACCAGTGTAGTACATGGTTGCCAAACGAACGCACTCGGCTGCACCACCTGCGTCACAACTGTTTTGGTAATACGTAACGGCGTATTCCATGTTGCCATCTTGCTCATACATCAGTCCAAGATGCGCGCAACTGCTGCTCT
>Ga0302286_10002217_pt1 | contig 13623 bp, 16 predicted proteins | sample III_Fen_E2_3_FD_198765 | JGI IMG/M metagenome (GOLD analysis project Ga0302286, IMG submission 198765) | Peat permafrost microbial communities from Stordalen Mire near Abisko, Sweden - III_Fen_E2_3 | ecosystem: Environmental > Terrestrial > Soil > Wetlands > Permafrost | place: Sweden: Abisko...
GCTTCACAGAGGAAAGAGTACGAGCACGTCAAATGTAATCTATCCAGGCGAGGTTGAGACACGATACATCGACTATGACGCCTCACTTGGTATCGAAGGGTTGCGTGAACTGATCGCGGCACATGTGACTGGTACGGGGATCACGTTACATGGAAATGTTGGTGTGACTAGTCACTTTGGAGACCTGCTACGAAAGGCTGCTATTCCGTCAAAGCTTATTCGCACATAACATTGTTTATACATCCATAAAATGCTATAGTAAAGCATTATGGCTGAAGGCTTTCCTATTCGTGACGCTATGCGTGATTGTGCTTCGGAGTGGAATAAAATGTCTGTTCCAATCTCACCATTTTTGGCTGCAGCGCAAGTTTGGGGTGAGCTAAAACATCGCCACCAAAGTTATGATTCGTACGCACAGACCGTGATTACTGGCGGCGGACATGTCTACGATCCCTCTCTTGCTGAAGTTATGGCCGTAGAACGCAATATTGACACTGGCCTACGAGTTGGAAAGATACTTCACGATGAAGGTGTTATCGATTTAAATAGCGTCGCAGAAGCGGCGGCGATGCCCACAATTAATGGGTGGTTTCCTGATGACTGGATGACATTCTGGCCACTCATCATCGCAAAGCCCGACTTTACTCAGATTCGTCCGCACAGAGTAGAGTATCTAGAAGATCAACTTGATGATCTCGTCCAAGAACATATCGAATTGGGCGGGCTCGATATGGAAATCTATCGTGACAGAGGTGTCGAAAAATCAACGCGACTAGGTCACTATCTGATACATATCAATGCCGTACGTGAAATGCTCACGCTCAATAAAGTCCCCATAAACCCTGTCTCCCGTGTCATCAGTCTCGTGGGAACCGATGACTCAGTCGGTTCTACCGCGGAACGTGCATTTGCGAAATCACTTGGTATACGTATCTTCAGGTCCGTGCTCGCGAAGGTAGAACCTCTTACGCCAGAGGAGCTCTCTGACCGTGATATCGGTGAACGTATCAAACAGTTGCGGAATCTTGGAGTACAAGCACTTGAGGGTGACGTGTCTCAACAATTTCTACTGATGGAAGATCGACGTTCAATTGACTGGCATATTTCAAGCGCGAATCAGCCCTCGCTCTTCTAACAGAGTTGTAATTGTCTGAGTATAGTAGATATACTGTAGACATGTTCGATGAAGTTGCGCATCGCTATCTACGCGTGCCGTATATCCTGAATGGACGCGATTTGCGTGCCCCGAAGAAACCTAAGGCAACTGTTGTGTTACTCCACGGCATCAATTCGTCTATGGCAATGTGGAGTACGCTCGCAGATAAACTGCCAAAGGACGTCAGGGTAATCGGCGTCGATTTGCTCGGCTATGGTGCGTCCCCGCACACCTCATGGCCAGCCTATGAGGTACGAATTCAGGCGCGCAGCGTCGCAGCAACATTATTCCTCATGAAGATTCGTGGGCCTGTCATCGTCGTGGGACACTCTCTCGGTGCACTCGTCGCGATTGACTTCGCACGTCGTTATCCGCTCATGACCCGTCAGCTTGTTCTCGTCAGCCCGCCGCTGTATGATATCGACAAGGAGCCCTCTGGAGGCATCGCCTATCAGCCACGCAAATTCCTCCGCGACATTCACGCTTCCATGACTTTGCACCCGGACACTGTCACAAAGCTTCTCGGACTTGCATCGCAGTATAAACTCGTCAATCGTGGCTTTGATGCCGCAAATGTTGATATGCCGACATTTCTCGGCACACTCGAAGCGGCCATCATCAATCAGACATCGATGCGCGATCTCGTACGATTGAGACAACCCATCACGATTATCACCGGTAAACTCGATCCATTCGTCAGTGAGCCGACTATCAAGCGTCTTGCGAAAGAATATCCTCATATCAGTCGCAAATCGACCATCGCGGGTCATGAGATCATTGGCCCGATCGAGCCTGCGGTGGTGAAAGCGATTAAGCAAGCATTGGACCAACTTCGTAAATCATGAGAAACGCACATGGTTACGATATAATCATCGTATGAAGAAGCGAAACAAGATCATAATCATAGTGTCGGCAGTGCTAGTGTGTATCGTTGCGATTGCCGGCTGGCTCGTACTCTCGCACATGTGGGTGGGACAGGGCGTCTCGGGCAACGTCTATGAGTACAGAGGCAACTGCATGCCGCCCGGGGAATGTCCGAAGCACCCAATATCGGTAAAGGTCGAAATTTACACACCAGTGAGGGATGATGATCTGAGTAAAAGTACATTGGTTGCATCGACAATATCGTGGCCTGATGGCACTTATTCTGTCTCTTTGCCACCTGGATTATACAGCGTCATACCGATTCAGAACGGACATGAGAAATGCAACAGCGTCTCTGGTAACGGAATATGGTGCGATATCGAAGTAAAAGCTGGCGAATTAACCAATTTTGATGTCGAAATCAACAACGCTGCATGGTGATACATCGCGTTACTCTCTTTGCTGGTATATAATAGAACACTATGAAACCCGTCATCCTCACCGGCATCCGCGCAAATAACGATCTTCACATCGGTAACTATTTTGGTGCGATTCTGCCGATAGTCGGTATGGCGACACACCACGCCGATGAATACGATATCAATCTCTTCATTCCTGATCTTCATAGCTTTACGACACCAATCGATCACACAGAGCTCTACGCAAGTATCCTGCAGAATGCTCGTGTCTACGCTGCTGCGGGGCTTCCGCTCGAGAATGAGGCGATTCATCTTTACCGCCAGAGTCAGGTGCCAGCGCATAGTGAGCTAACTGTATTGCTCAATAACTTCGTTGGTTTCGGAGAGATGAGCCGCATGACGCAGTTTAAAGAGAAATCTTTCAGCCTCCTAGATAAAACTGGAGCGATTGATGCAGCGCCAGAGGACATGCTTGATACTAAAATGCGTAAGAGTGGAGTATCAGTTGGCTTATTTGACTATCCCGTCCTCATGGCAAGCGATATATTGCTCTACAACGCCAAATACGTACCCGTAGGCGACGATCAGACCCAACACCTTGAGATTACCCGTGACATCGCCATTCGTCTCAACAATCGCTTCGGAGAGCTGTTCACAGTTCCTGAAGCTGTCGCCGATCAGCACAAATTCTTTGGCAACGACCAAGGCCTTCGTATCAAAGACCTTGTCGAACCAAGCAAGAAGATGAGCAAGAGCGACGAAACAGGCAAGGGAGTCATATTCCTCAGTGATACTCCAGAAGCTGCACACAAGAAAATTATGACCGCCACGACTGATTCGCTCATAAGTGTCAACTACGATAAGGTCAAACAACCAGGTATCAGTAACCTTATCGATATCCTCGCACTTCTTCGTGGTGACACGCCACTTGACGTCGAAGCTGAATACAAAGGTATGGATCGCTACGGCGATTTCAAAAAGATTGTCGCCGACGAAATGGCGGCGTTCATCGTCGCATTTCAGCGTAACCTTGCCGAAGTCGATGATGCAGTCGTCCTTGCTAAGCTCGAATCAAGCGAGCGAGCAATGAATGAAGTTGCGAATGCGACCCTTCTGCGCGTCCAAAAAGCAGTTGGACTTCGACAATAGTATTTTCGTCTTTTTTGTGATATAATAATACTATTATGAGCGAGCGAGCGAAGTCTGACTATTCTGTACTATTCTATTGTGATGATCAGTTTGAGGCCGAAATTCACAACGATGCTGGTGAGATAACTGGCTATTACCTGAACGACAACCATCACACAGGACTGAGTGACAGACCGACACAGATGTCCTTCTCACTGATGGACACAGTCACTTTCCCGCCAGTATACGAAGACCGGAGAGACGACAAAACTGAGCAGAGGCAGGCGTTCGGCCACCACGCACACCTCGCCAGTCTTGATGATGTGACCGAGGTTGTTCGATATTGGAACGAAACAGATCCTCATCGCATCGCTTCGAGAGAACGCATCATGGCCGAGTTTGCTTCAGGCAAATATCCGGATATTCGCCACCAATCTTTTAGCGAAATAATCAACTCATTACAGGTATTTCGTTTCTTCAATGATCCTGAGGCAATGTTGCAAGTTCTAGATGCCGCCCTTGATGGAGGAATTGTACTAGAGGAGAACATCTATTACGTGGAAATACTCCAAGCAATTCGAGACGCGACAGCAGAAGGTCGACTCACACCAATCCCGGCTCGCGAAAAAAGCGAGACTTATGGCGACTTTATGACACGATATAATGAATATATATTCTCATATGACCCTGCGAGCACATCATTACCTCTATAAATCTGTTATACTGTTAGTATGAAGGTAACCACGAGCGACCTATTGGCGATTCTGCGACGTTTTAATGTTGCGGGTGATTCGCATGTGCCTCGACTTATCGATCAAGTTGCGAACTCAAATCCGAACCCGATCAATCAACTCGTCACATTCCGTTTCGAACGAACGTATTATCACGCACTTTTCGATGATACCGCTGAAGACCGCGAATCATACATCATTGATCAGCTTCATATCACTCGGCCAAACATCGAAGGCGAGTTGCTCGACAATCCCACGAGTGAGCTGACGACCTTCGGGCTCCCATTCAAGGGCAAAGACGTCTATCTTTTCAAACAAATAAACGGCAAACAACGCCTTGACGTCCTCCTCGCAGAGCGACACCCCGAGTTGAGCCGCAGCAGCTGGCAGAAACACATCAAAGCCGGACATATTGAAGTCAATGGCAAACCAGCCAAGAATGCTCGTCAAGAAGTGAGTGGCGCTGACCGCATCGCCATCGACATCCCAGATGCAACCGACTTCAGCGAACTTGAACTTCCCATTCTGTACCTCGATGACGATGTCATCGTCGTCAACAAACCTGCAGGCGTGCTGACACACAGCAAAGGTGAGCTCAACGATGAATTCACCGTTGCTAACTTCTTCGCTCGCTACACGACCGTAGGACTTGATACTGATCGTCCTGGTATCGTTCATCGCCTCGACCGCGACACGAGTGGTGTCATCATCGGCGGACGCACACCCGAGTCCGCACTGCTATTAAAGGCGCAATTTAGCGAACGAAAAGCCAAGAAATGGTATATCGCCATCGTCGAAGGTGTGCCAAAAGAGCAAAAGGCCGTCATCGACCTACCGATTGGACGAAATCCTTCCGCACCAAGTACATTCCGTGTCGACAGCAAGGGAAAGTATGCCATCACCGAGTACGAAGTGCTCAAATCTTGGGACAAGTATTCGCTCGTCATACTCCACCCACTTACGGGTCGTACTCACCAGCTTCGTGTGCACATGCAACACCTCAATACGCCGATCCTCGGTGACCGTGTCTACGGTAAAGCAGGCAAGCGCCTCTATCTCCACGCCTACAAACTAGAGCTTACGACACGCCCAGAGACACGCAAGACGTTTGTCGCCCCAATCCCAGGTGATTTCACCGAACTATCTGGAGCTATCGATGAAGTTCTTCTTAGCTAAGGATATCGAGCTGTACATCACGCAGCTTCGGGCTGAATTGCCACACGCGGTCCTTCTCGCAGGTCCTGAAGGCATAGGTCTTCGTATACTTGCCAATCATATCGCAGGTGACCAGGTCAGCGGTATTATCGAACCCACGGATACGAAAGGCAATGTCGACCTATCGACGAGTGGCGTCATCCGAGTCACGCAGATACGTGATCTTGCGAGCCACGCCATGAATAAATCGGTCTTAGAGCGCATGTATATCATCGACGGTGCGGATCAGATGAATCATCAAGCGCAAAACGCCTTTCTGAAACTCCTCGAAGAACCCGCATCCCATGTGCATTTCTTGCTACTTACTCATCACGCCGAGCGAATCTTGCCCACAATTCTTTCACGCGTCCAATCAATTCATATTCCGATAATCTCGCGTGAACAATCCGAAGCACTGCTCGATATACTCGTCGTTCATGATGCATCTATGCGTACGAAATTACTCTATCTCGCCGAAGGCCTTCCTGCCGAATTATCTCGCCTCGTCTCTGACAAGGAGCGTTTCGAACAGAAGGCGAAAGTGATCACATCTGCCAGACAGCTCCTGCAGGGTACGACGATTGAGCAGCTACGCATCATTAATTCGTTCAGCGGCGATAGGGCAGGGACACTCGAATTATTGACCTACACCGAGCGGATTCTGAAGCACAGCCTCTCACAGCAGCCATCGCCGGCGCTCATCGAACGGGCCGAGGCTATCAGCGAAGTCTACGATCGAATCGCGAGTAACGGTAACATACGGATTCAGCTCCTGAGTCTCGTGGTATAATTATAGATATGTTTGGACTTGTACTCGTCATGGCATTCGGTGTGTGGGTCATATGGCGTCCACTCTCAGTCAACGAAACGGTCAGCGACCTCTCGCAGCGTCTTTCCTCTAAGCTCGATCAGTTGTGGCTCATCGCACAGGACTCTTTGAAGGATCGCAAATATCTGAGAGCCGAAAAGGCCCTATTGACCATTTTGCGAGTAGACGAGAAGAATGCAACCGCCTACAACCGCCTTGGCATCCTCTACGCGAAGCAGCAGGCCTATAGTGACGCAATCGAGTGCTTCGAGATTGCTCAGAGCTTAGAGCCGAGTGCAAGCAGCCTCCATAACGTCGGGCTCATCTACTACGAAACGTCTCACTACGACAAAGCAGCACTCGCATTCGAGCAAGCACTCGCCATCGAAGATGACCTCGCTGCCCGTCATATTGCCTATGCGAAAGTCCAAGAGAAGCTCGGTAATGTCCGAAAGATGATCGAATCACTCGAGACTGCTGTCCATATCGAGCCCAGTATCCAGTCGTATCACATCCTCGCAGATGCCTATGAACGCGTCGGCGAAGTTGAAAAAGCACAAGCCATCAGATCTCGTATCGAAAAAGCCGTCGCGAGTAAGAATCCTCCGGTTCGACGCGTCCAACAAGTTCGCAAGGTGATGTAGTATGACACAGTTCGGTAAATACCCAGATGCATACTATCGCGTATCGCTCAAAGCGGTGATCAAGAATGACGAAGGTGAAGTGTTGTGTGTCAAAGAAGGTTCCGATCTCTGGGAATTACCAGGTGGTGGCATAGATCACGGCGAAGACGTACATACCGCTTTAGCACGAGAACTCCAAGAAGAGGTCGGTTATGGGGGAGAGTTTTCGTACGAACCGATTGATATCCTCAGCCTGTATGACAAACTAAATGAACGATGCATGATGCTTATAGGTTTCAATGTGATACTTAGCGAACCGTATTCTATTCAAAAAGGTAGCGATACAAATGTACGCGAGATAGCGTGGATAAATCCGCACCAATTCAACGACGAAGATGCGCGCGGCGCGCGAGTTATTTATCGATTTGCCGTCGACCCGTCACATACAGTAGATTTCGAGAGAAAAGACTAGTTACAACGACAGAGTAGTTATTGCTCGGTCGAATTACGGTTCTGAGATACCCAGTCATCAAATGAAAATTCAGGAAGTTTCTCGGCTGCAACCATTAAACTTCTTGCAAACTGAGCACCCTGAAGGATTGAACCCGCAGGGAATCCAGCTCCATAGATTCGATTCTCCTCGCATGCAGCAATCGCTGCATCGACGATAAAGGGGGAGTCTTCGGTGTCGTGAGCTCCGATGTCCATCCCCGCAATGTAGAGTGCACGACGCGCAAGAGCGGCATCTTGCGAGCGCATATCTGCGAGTTCTTCAGGGGAAAATAAAATTTTATAGAAATAACCGATATGCTCTGTAGTTGTCACTTGCTCACCACCATCACTAGTGCGAGTGATGTCGTGCGCTATGGGATTTTTATCTAGTCTAGCCATGAGGTCATTGTAGCACAGCGACGTTGCCTTTTCACTTAAGATACGCTACACTTGTATCTGTACTTTTAACAATTATGCCGCCTTAGCTCAGTTGGCTAGAGCAGCTGTTTTGTAAACAGCAGGTCTTCGGTTCGAGTCCGAAAGGCGGCTCCATGCAGACATCAGGACTCGTTCGTGGTATTTGCAGGGAAAAGAGCAGCCCGACACGCGGATTTACTCCGCGGCCGGCGCGATGAGAAAGACCTTTGGTTTGTCTCATCAGCGAAGCGTCCCCATGCTGGAATCGTGTAGTGGCAATCACGGGAGACTGTAAATCTCCTGCCTTTCGGCTTCGTAGGTTCGAGTCCTACTTCCAGCACCAAAGTAAAAACCATCCTTCGGGGTGGTTTTTACTTTGGTTTTGTACGTAAGCCTCGAACCGTACTTTTGCCTTACTCCACATACTCCATACTCTTAGGCATATAGACATTGCGTGCATGCTTACCTATAGACACTGGATACTCACCAGTAAATGGCGCGAGGTTAAACATTGATGCATCATGGTTCGTTGCACGTACCATTGAGCTCACCGACAAGAATCCGAGAAACTTACAACCAATCTCACGACGCATCTCTTCTACAGTATAATTTGCTGCCATCAACTCAACTTGACTTGGCGTGTCAACACCCAAAAAGTCAGAGAAACGAACAGGCGTACTCGCGATAACCACACTGACGGTTAATGCGCCTGCGTCATATGCCATCTCAACGAGTCGCGGAAGCGTATTACCTCGCACGATTGAATCATCAACAAATATGACGTGCTTTCCCTTGATACGCTCGGATACGATCGTATGTTTGAGGCTTAGGCTATTCAGTCTCAGCGACTGGCTTGGTTGCATGAACGTACGACCCACATACCTATTTTTTATGATTGCCAGCTCACTACGAATTCCAAGTGCCTCAGCGTAGCCTTCGGCGGCTGGCACCGAAGTATCAGGGATTGGGACAACAACCGTATTATTTGGATGATCATTGAGCGGATGAGCAAGAGCGAGCTCGTACCCAAAACGACGACGCACTTCATTTACTCGCTCGCCGTACAGGTAACTGTCATGACGTGCAAAGTATACGAGTTCAAACATATCAAGCTTGGGATTTGGTTCAGCAAACTGTGAACTTTGCAGTATCTTTCCATCCTGCATAAGGAGTAGCTCTCCAGGATTAATCGATCGTACGTGTGTTGCCCCGAGTGTATCTAGTGCGCATGTTTCAGAAGCGACAATCATGCCACTATCGAGCACGCCTAGCTCAAGCGGCCTGATACCATTTGGGTCACGAAACGCAGCCAGCACACCATCATAACTCAACGCACATGAATATGCACCGATAGCCATTTCCGTTGCCTCGCGCACCGCCTCCTCGATAGTTCGGCCCCCATGGAGTTTACTCGCAATTGCGTTGCCAAATAGCTCCGAGTCATTGTATTGCCCAGTTCGATAGCGTCGCGTGCCAAGATACCTTTCAAGTGCGATAGGGTCGGGTAGATTACCATTATGCGCAAATGCAAAATTAATTTCTGGATTAATGACGGGTTGCAAGTGTTCATTTCTGCCACCATTAGTCGAATAGCGATTATGTCCGATAGCCACACGTCCGGGGAGCGACGAAATGTCTTCATCGCTAAAGACGTCGCGTACCATCCCCGGCTTCCTTAGCGAGTGTAATTTGTCACCGTCACCGTCGGTCGCGATGCCTGAAGCTTCAACCCCTCGATGCTGTAGGGCAAATAAAGCCTGATAGGTCAGATGTGCTGGATCGGTGCTCAATTCGTCTGCAGAAACTCCAACAACCGCGCACTTTTCGTGTAATGTATCTTTGCCCACGCCCATAATTCTTATCTTCATTATACCATGCGTGTTTTGAGACAGTTGTTCGCCATGCTACAATAACAGCATCTGCAATAGATAGGGGAGAGACGTAGTAATATGAGTGGCGTTACTTTTGTATATCGCATTAGCCTCCAGAAGGATGCTGGATAGTGCGCCGACAACTTCCCCCCGAAGTTAAACTATTTGCCCACTACAGTATTCCACGCCCCGAAACCTATGCTAAAATCGGTGGATTTGTGTGCGGCACGCCTCTCCATGTGACATTTGCGGGCATCATGACGCGTCAGCCAGACGAGGTGCTCGCGCTACTTCAATCACTGCTCGCTAAGCCTATAGAGTTACCTCATATGGAGTACGACCAGATGAAGCTCGCGCATAGCTATTATCACATTAAACCCATCGTCACTCTCCACGACACCGCCCTAAGACTCACAGAACTTCAAGATACAGTACTCGATGCAATCGCACCGCTGACACATACAAATATCACCGCGAGGACTCGTTATGCGGATGGCCGCTCGCCTCATGTGACGATTGATCGGATATTCTGCGAAGCACAGATGCCAAAAGCATTTGATATTGATCACTTGATGGTCACCACTGGGATAAAGTTAGGCCCAGGGCACTGGCACAATGATGTGCTCGACATCATCTATCTTAATGATATTACGCAGTCAATCGATGGCGATGCTAACGCCGTTGCAGCCTAAGCTTCGCATGCGCTCCTACACTGGTAAAGAGACAAGCTTTTTGCTACAATAAAACGCGTTATGCCGCGACGGTTAGTCGCATTCAAAGTATGCCGCGATAGCTCAGTTGGTAGAGCGCATCCATGGTAAGGATGAGGTCCCGGGTTCGAATCCCGGTCGCGGCTCCACGTGTTACTCCAACGACTCTCAGTATGAGAGTCGTTTTGTATTGCGTATACCGGGCAAGCGCGCTAGGCTAAGGATATGAAAACAATTCGCAGTAAACGTAGTCGTTATCTCCTCGCCCTGTTCGCCGGTGTTGTTGCCGGAGTTGTCACCGCATTTATCAGTAAACCAGAGTTCGTTCCCATCGTTGCGTGGGATGCAGCCGCACTCGTTATTCTTGGTCTCATCGTGATAGATATGCACGGCGCAGACTCGAAGATGACTGCAGTGATTGCACGGCGCGATGACATGAGTCATTCTCTCAGTGATGCAATTGTACTACTCGCAAATATTGCAAGCCTGGGAGCGGTCATATACCTGCTCGTCAGCAAGGATGCATCCATGGCCCACGTCGCCTTCGGTCTCGCGAGTATCATCATTTCGTGGGCAACCGTCCACATGCTCTATGCCCTCCGATATGCGGCAATGTATTATTCAGACCCAGAGGGTGGCATTGATTTCAACAGTGATGACAAGCCTCAATTCTCTGACTTTCTGTACATGGCTTACACGGTCGGCATGACCTACCAAATCGCCGATACTGACATCAAGACCGCAGCCTTCCGTAAAGTCGTCTTGGGTCACGCAGCACTCTCATTTGTCTTTGGTACCGCTATCATCGCGACAACGATTAACTTCCTCGTCAACCTCAGTAAATAGCGTATTGTAGTACACTAGAGATATGGCACAATTTAGTTTTGATATAGAATCTACGTACGATAAAGCTGAGATGAATAACGTACAGCAACTTGTTTCTCGTGAGATCGAGAACCGTTACGACTTCAAGGGCACGCCCGCAGCTATCGAATGGCTCGCTGACAAGAAGGGTTTCAAAGTCATCGGCAGCAATGAATGGCAAGTTGAGAGCATCATCGACCTAGTCGGTAAACAACTCGCGAAGCGCGGCATGACGAGCAAAGTCTTGGACATGACGGGAGCCTCAAATGAGGCGAACATGCGCGCCTGGCAAGATGTGCCATTCAAAGATGGCCTCAAGCAAGACGATGCGAAGAAGATTACTGCACTGATCAAAGAAGGCTTCCCGAAAGCAAAGGCACAAATACAAGGTGATGTCGTCCGCGTCTCAAGCGCAAGCAAAGATGAGTTGCAGAACGTGATGGACGCGGTTCGCGCTGCAAACTTTGAGTTTCCTACGACATTTACTAATTATCGTTAGAGATAGGCGTAGCTCCTCTTGATTATAGAGGTGCAAACTGCTATAATTACACATTGAATTATCAATACCAATTGTTACAAGGATATCTATGGCAAAGAAAACCAATACGAAGCGCAAAATCATCGCGCTCGTGAGCGAATTGACTGGTCACCGCACCTACGTCACGCGTAAGAACACAATGAATACGCCAGACAAGCTTGAGCTCAACAAGTACGATCCTAAGGCTCGCAAGCACGCAAAGTACGTCGAGACCAAGAAGTCACTTGGCCGAAACGAAGTCAAAGCGAAGAAGCACTAGAATTACCAAAAACGAGATGACCCCGCGGCCATCTCGTTTTTTATATCAGTTTACTTGTCGCTATAGATTTGATCGATTGATTCAGCAAGCCACAAGCCGTTAGCGAGCAGTTTTTCGAGCACTGCCTCTGTGGGACGTTGGCTTTCGGTGTAGAGAAAGAGAGTGTTATCTTCGATCTCAATGCTTGCTCCTGCGAAGTGTTCAGCGATAACCGCACTTATTTGTGGCGTGATCGTCTGTTCAACTTCGATTGCATGCATCGCCTTGGCATACACTGTGTAGTCACTCATAAATTTATGTGGGTACTGGTGAAGACTTCCGAGAAAGAGTGGGTGTAGTTGTTCAAATGCAGCACGAAAGATATGGTCGCGGTTGTGATGACTGATATAGCTATGAGGAAGTTCGTATTTGGTATGCAGGTCAACAGTCACGATCAACCAGTGACAGCGCTCCTCATGTACTGCATCGACGGGAACTTCAACCACGTCGTTACGCAAGGTAAGCATGACGTCATACCCCTTGAGTGACCCGACACAATAATGATTATCTTGGTGCGTTTCAGAAACGGTATGGCCACGAATCAATCGATGCTCATCATCGCGTTGATCGACAAATCCGAAGTACAGCAATCCGACTTTTTCAGCAAATTGCATGATTGTCCGTTTGGTCATGCGAGTCATGATGACATGCGCTGGGGTCATATGGCGCAGCGCGCGACGGAGTCGGACATGAATACTGCGACTGCTCATAGATTACTCCGTGATCGTATCGAGCATCGTCGATACGTACTCAGCCTGGCTCCAGCACAGCGGTGCAACAGAGAGTTCTTCGTGAGTGTTAGGGTCTATTTGCTCATTCAACACACCGGTTGGCCACGCCTGGTCACGTACCCAGTTGATGATACCCCAGGCCCGTTCGTCTTGATTGGTTTCGAGGAAATATTGCGCCATCCAGAGTGAGGTGACATACCACCAGTTTCCCTGAGTCTCTTCGTGGACGCGTCGATAGCCATCATCTTCATATCGAGGCATACCTGGGGTCGCATCATCAAAATGGAATATATCAAGTGCCGTCTTGGCTGCGGCCTTCGTTTGGTCGCTATGAATTGGAAAGAGTCCGTACATGAACGATCCAAAGAGGCTGGACATGTCGAATGTCTCGTCGAATTGCACCTTACCTTCGGTATCGACGACAATGCCTTTGTAAAATGCCTGCTTCTTCTCGTTGAAGAGCTTCGTTTCAGCCGCTTTTCGTATATCTTCAGCCGCTGCACGCCACGCAACAGCATTCTCGCTATCTTCACGTATATCAGCCAGGTCTGCAGCTGCAAGTAGGGCGGCATACGTCACGGCCGTCGTGTAGGTGGTCGTCATGAACCGCTCTTCCCATAGGTCATAGCTTGGGCGAGGCAATGAGGTGTGGTGATCGGTATAGCTGGCGAGGAAGTTGGCCATTGGTAGCACCATTGGCTCATAAAATTCCTTGAGCATGACGTTATCTTTGTGCTGATGATAGAACTGACTAAAGACAAAGAGCGTCAGTGCCGTCT
>Ga0302286_10002218_pt1 | contig 13617 bp, 12 predicted proteins | sample III_Fen_E2_3_FD_198765 | JGI IMG/M metagenome (GOLD analysis project Ga0302286, IMG submission 198765) | Peat permafrost microbial communities from Stordalen Mire near Abisko, Sweden - III_Fen_E2_3 | ecosystem: Environmental > Terrestrial > Soil > Wetlands > Permafrost | place: Sweden: Abisko...
GAACGGATTAGACAATGAGATTATTTCCGTATCCAATCCGGGGGTTTTCACACTAAAGCAGGCTGTAAGCAATGCCGACAGGGAATTTATTTTATCCAGGCTTTCTGGTTCTTTTTTTGAAGCGGGAGCTATGCAAATCAACTCATTCTTAGCACGGGTAAATGCCACATAGGCTACGTTCAGGCTATCTATGTATACATGCATCTGCTCGTCGAAATAGTTTTCTGCAAATATCGACTGACCCAGTTTGGCTCCATATTCAATGGGCAAGAGTGGCAGTTCATTAAAAGGAGCTACAGTAGGTTCACACCACAGGATATTACGCATTCGGCTATCAAGGTCCCAGTCGCAGAAAGGCATTATTACAACCTTAAAATCCAATCCTTTCGATTTATGTACCGTCATAATGCGCATGGCACTCTGGTTATCAGGGGTAGAAATGCATTGCTTCACACCATTCTTTTTCCACCAGGAGAGGAAGCTGTTCAGGTCGGCAGTCTTACCTGTTGTATAGCGGAATACCACATCCTGAAATGCCTCGACAAACACAGCTTCATTGTGCCAGGATCCTATACCGAAAAGTGAAATAATTTGTTCTACCATATCGTAGAGCGAACTGTGTTGCACCTGGTCGAGTGTCTCAATTTCAACACTGGTAAATATCGAAGTGAAATCATTCCTTTCTGAAGTTGCATTCGTAAAGCACGCATTTAGAGCTTCATTTTCGGACTTTTTTTGTTTGCCGCGTGCATATTCATAATTCACGATCGTTTGTTGAATGCTATCCGTAGGATTGACAAATAACTGCAATATTCCCAGGATAAATCTTACCGACGCAGCAGTTCCAATCAGCAATCCTTCGTTACCCATGATATCGTAGCAGGTGCCGGATTTGGCTTCAGCAGTTGTTTTATAATTCAGCAACTTATGAATTACATCCTGTTCTTCCCGGTTTGTACGTACCAGAATAGCGATATCTGCCGGGCGATACCCACGTTCCTGTAAATCTTCAAGCATAGCCGGTAATCGATTCAGGCTTTCAGCTTTCCAGCCATCTTCATTTTCATCCCGTTCAATAAAGTTTACCTGCACCCTGCCAATTCCTGCTTTTGGGGATGTTTGCTGATGAATATTGGCATAAGCATGTTCAATTTTAGTAGTCAGCGCACCTAATGAAGGATACAGGGGCAATACTGCATTCAGGTTCTCATTCAACTTTGTTTGAAGTAACCGGGCAGCACGTTGAAAGAATGAATTATTAAAATCAACGATATTCTTATCACTTCGCCAGTTGGTTTCCAGGTTCTCTTCATGGATCTGTTCACTGCGGAAATCGGTAAGGACTTGTTCATCCAACAGTTTCCAGTCGGAGTTACGCCAACGGTATATGCTTTGTTTCACGTCACCTACCACCAGGTTAAATTTACCGGCTGATAAACTGTTGGATATAAGCGGGTGAAAGTTTTTCCATTGAAGTATGGAAGTATCCTGAAACTCATCGATCATAAAATTATCAATATGGATTCCCGTCTTTTCATATACAAATGGCGTTTCACTATTGTCAATTATTTTATTGAGCAGCATGTTTGAATCCGATATCAACATGGTATTCTGTTCGTCTGTCAGTTTCTTGATCTGTAAAGCCAGATCCGACAAAATACCAAGGGTATTGATATGCTTCATCACCATAACCGCCGAATTATAGGTTACTATATCAATTTGGAACAGCTCTACCAATTGAATAAAACATTTTTGAAGACCAGCCTGGTATGCACTTTCAATGGCATTCTTAATATCCTGAGGCTTCGATCTGGTATAACAATTGCTTACATCATCGGCAAAGCTTATAAACCGGTTACTTATTTCCAGTTTTCCTTTGATCAGTTTTTCTAATGTATTGGTGGTCTTATACGAGAAGTCCTCATGTGTGAGACCATTCCTGGCCATGATATTCAAACCATCAGTAGCAGTTTGTTTCACCTTATTCTCAAAACCTGTTTTAATCTCCTTCAGGCTTTTATGGTAATTGTTCAGGAATTCCCGTTCGTGCAACTTGCGGTTGGTATCTTCGGCCTTATGCTGATAGCTTTCCTTGAAGATTTCCTTTCCAAGCTCCATGATATTGCCACGCATATTCCAGTTTTCCGATTGTTCTATGCGTTCCTCCGCATAGCTGGTAAGCCATTGCAACAATTGCTTGTTTTCGTCTTTAGAGAGGTCAAGGAACAGGTTATCCACCGATTGCTCCAACGTGGAAGAGTAATCCAGTTCCAGGTTATATCCGCCATGTACCCCGATATCACGTGCAAAAGATCGGATTACCTGTTGAAAGAAACGGTCGATGGTGCTAATGGAAAAAGAGGAATAATCATGAAGTATGGTGGTAAGTATATGCTTTGCCTGTTGGTTAACCGCCTCTTTGTCCATCCTGAACTTAGCCATCAACCCCTCCCTGTAATCCGACTTCTCTCCTTGTGATAAAGCGTGCAGCTCTTTCAGTATACGGGTTTTCATCTCATCAGTGGCTTTGTTGGTAAAGGTTACCGCCAGGATACGACGATGTGCCCGCTCCTTATGTGGGTCGAACAACAAATGGATATAGTCTTGCGTAAGCCGGTATGTTTTGCCTGAACCGGCAGAGGCACGATAGATGTTGAGCATAGGAATTAATTCATTTTCTGGAATGCATACTTCATAATTAAGGAAAGCACTTTCTTGAAAATAGCCGAAACTAGTATGTTCCGGCTATAGTGGTATGGTTTGAAATGATATGATTAATATATACAATATTGTTTTGTTTGTTATAATCGTACAATATATACCATGTTGTATTTCTATTCCGACGGTATTTTTACACCTTACTTCCAAATTGTTTGTGTACTTGATATTTTGAATTGGTATGATAGTTAGTTTTGTCAAGCTTATCACAGATATCAATAATATCAGAAACATAATTAGAAATATGCTCAGAAGAGAGTGTTATTTTTTCCCAATTAAGCATACCATACAATATTTCATCTAAATCATTATTGGCTCTGTCACTAAATAATACCATTATCGTCGCAGAATTTTTTCACTTTATCCATGGCGCTTTTCCTAAACTCTTCCGAGGTCATATACCCTTCAGGAACTATTCCGGTAACTGCAGGATTTTCAAACTCCACACCTTTTCGATAATGGCGTAAATCATTTAGGATTTTTTTTCCGTTACGGGTGGTATCGTCTATTTTTATAGTGTGTTTCATTTCACTAAGGAGTTACAGTATTCGTTGCAAATATACATATATCGTGTTGAAATAAAACTAAAATCAACAGATAATAGTTCATTTGTAAAATTTGTTTCTGACCTGTTATTCGTTTTTCAATTTAAGTCAACGCAATTTCTATTCCACTTGATTTAATCATATTTACTAATGGTGATGAACTGTCATTATTAAATTTATTCATACCAATTAGCAAGGGTTCTATTTTCGTGTTTATATTTCTTGTCAATCTCCACATTCTACCAGCTGCTTCATCGTCAGTTTCATCATATTTGTCCGAAACAATCATTACATCGATATCACTCAATTCAGATGCTGTATTGGTTGAATAACTGCCAAACAAGTACGCTTTATAAACAGAAATTCCCTCAGTATTTAAAAGTAAAATATACTTCTTCAATAATTCAATCACTTCACTTGTAGCCATAATAATAGTTTTTCAGTTTTGATCAAATACTCCTTTACTTTTATTTTATCAGGGATGTTTGGATTGTAATCCGGATACCTTCCCTGAAGTTGATATTTCATTAGAATTCCAAGGAATATTTCATCCTCCTCAGTGAATACTAATTTCGCAATCTCTGACAAATACAAAAGATTATGCGAACGAGGAGCTATTTCACCTGTTTGCTTCACAACATTTGCTTTGATTGCTTTTTCGATAACTAAATGACAAAAAAAGAGTCCATGCAACAAGCGATTACTTTCTATCGATATCTTTGCAGATTCTATATCATCTGTTGCGCCTGTTATCCAATAAGTTATTTGTTTGTCAATATCTATCATACTATTACTATTTAACCATCAGATAAACAGCGAATATCATTATTTTTTCAATGCAAATATACAAACAATTTGTCGAAACTATATAAAATCAAATAATTTCAAGAATTATCATTTAAAGTTTATTTTCTTCACCTTATACCCCATTTCAAGCAGTATTTCCGCAATCTTTACCCGAAAATCCCCTTGTACCAGTATTTCCCCATCACGGGATGAACCACCGGCACCGCATTTTACTTTCAGCGTTTTGGCCAGTTCTTTTAATTCACTGTCCATGCCCTGGAATTCGGTAATGAGTGTAGCTGTTTTGCCTTTGCGTTTGTCCAGTTCTACACGCAAAGGTTCGCTTTGCCTCTTTTTAGCCGGTTTAATAATGGTTTCTGCCGGTGTTTCTTTCACCTGTGGCACTTCGCTTTTCAGCTCATTAAGTTTATCTCTCCAATCCATAATCTAATTAATAATTCAAAATTAATAATTAATAATTCAATGCATAATTCTTAATGCTCATTACATCATTCGCACTTTCCATTTTCAACAAATTGGTTAAACAACTCATAAAGTAATAGTTATTATATAATCCATAATTCAATTACAAGCCCGTTCACATTCTTTTAATTATTAATTAATTTAAAGAACTCCCAGATAATAATTCCTCCCGTTACGCTTACATTCAGTGAATGCTTGGTGCCGAATTGCGGTATTTCTATACAGCCATCACAGGCATCTACCACACTTTGCTGCACTCCTTTTACTTCGTTTCCCAGGATAACGGCATATTTCTTTGTACTATCAAGTTTCAGGGTTGGTAGCTTTGTACTTCCTTCAGCCTGTTCTATGGCAAATACAATATAACCCTGCGCCTTCAATTCCTCTAGTGCCTCGTGGGTATCTTCGTAATGCTTCCAGTCGACGGTGTTTTCAGCACCTAACGCTGTCTTATGAATCTCGGCATGAGGTGGTGTGCTGGTAATACCACACAGGTATACCGCTTCCACCAGGAAAGCATCAGCTGTCCGGAACACCGAGCCCACATTATGCAGGCTTCGTACATTATCGAGCACCACAATAAGCGGTGTCTTGGTTTGTTCTTTGAATTCCTCTGTTGTGAGGCGATTCATTTCTGTTATCTTGAGTTTCTTCATTTAATACAGATTATCACAGATTTAATACAAATTATCACAGATTTCCACAGATTTAATATGGATTAACACAGATTTAATTTTTTTCTTACCCACTCTTTTCTCATCAACCAATTAACCAATCAACTTAATCAACCAATCAACCAATTAACCAATCAACCAATTAACTAATTAACTAATCCACCAATTAACCAATCCCCTCTACTTCAGCGCCACTATTGCCCTTTCAATGATCGTATCAATACCATTTGCCTGATCGGTAGCAGATAAGGCAACCGAAATATCCGGATTTATTCCAAATTCAGTATTTTGCATAGCTGAATTGTACATAGGCGATGATGAGAAGCGGACCAACCACCCGTTAGGTAGTTCGCTCGATAATGGAAGCCCACCGCCACCTCCAGTTTTGTCGCCCACAATAATGGCATTAGGTGCCTGGGTCATACGGTTCACAAAATCATTTGTTGCACTGAATGACATCCTGTTGGTAAGTATTGCCACAGGTCGTTGCCATTGAATCAATTTATGAGCCGGGGTTATTATTTCAATCGGGTTAGAGAAATCGGAATGCCCATCACCTGTTTTATGCCTGATATATCCGGTTACTGTATCTCTCTTGAAAAAATAAGAAGCCAGCTGCTTGGAATAGTCCAACGATCCACCCCCGTTATCACGCACATCAATGATAAGTGCATGGCATGTTGAGAATGAATTCAGGGCATTTGCCATGTTTCCATCTGAAAAAGGATCCGAGAAGCTGCCATAATATATATACCCAATACGGCCATTATCAATCATTCCGTAATTGAGTCCCCCGGCAATCCGGTAATTCTGACCTAAATAACGGGGTTTATAGATAAGATCAGAACTAAAATTAGAAGGGTAATCCAGAAACCATTTCCAGTAACGGCTCACATCAAAATCGGAATAAAGATTCACATGCCCGTCTTTCAGTTCGTTCAGCATGCTACCCATTAAATCAAAGAACTTAACTCCGGTAGTTGCAGTTGGTAGTTTCTGATGGTATACCGTGTATATCGAATCCCAGTTAATGTGTTTGTAATCGAGGTAACAATAGCGGGTATCGATAATTTTCCACAAAGCCTGAAAGTTTCCTTCATAGGTATTTGGTTGCGATACCGGTTCGTTCATGCACGAAGGAAACAATACAACAGCAAGCAAAAGAATTAGAATATATTTTTTCATTATCAAAAGTCTTTAAATTAATGCATAATTTACAATGTATAATTCTTAATTATAAATTCATAATACATTGTTAATTAAGCATTATGAATTATGAATTGTGCATTATGAATTATGAATTATGAATTAGTCTTATTTGTTTGTTGAAATAAAATTAGCCGGTGCTTTTTTCAATCTTCCTCCAAAACCAATTGCATCAAAAGTAGTACCCAGTACAAAAGTCAGCTCATTCCGGTCGAAAACCATATTATTGGCTGTATATTGCAATCTCTGGTAACCAACCCCGATTCGCCACACAGAACTTCTCAATGGGACATCAATCGTAAGTTTTGGATTTATACCCCTTTTGTTGATCAATGAACTAAAATGTGATATATTCGAATGATTCCCCAACATGAACATCTCATAATAGGAGGCTCCGGCTAACGGGACATACATCCACCCTATCACAGGACTTTCAACTGCCAGTTGCAACGTCAGTGTCCTTCTTCGCAGTGGAATATCATACCTGGCAATTCCCGATATGTTCAGGTTTGTTGCCAGGTCTACATTCCCGGGGTTGTTGACATTCCGTGGCACATCCTTATACCCTAACCCTGCATCCCAGGTACCACCGGCCAAAATAACCAACCCTTTCACCGGACGAAAATGATAATGCATCCCCCAGCTGAAGTTTACTGCCATATAGTTCATAGCACTTGTTCCGGCTGGATTTAACAGGTATCCACCTTCCAGGTCCAACTTACTTTGCATTGATACGTTGGTATTCGAAACCGATAAAAACCTGCGGCTTTCATGTTCAAACTGGATTCCATTGCCGGTATAAGTCAATGGTGAAAGGTACGGATCGATCAGACTGAGTATCGAAAAACCGAATGTATTCGTTTTTGTTTTCAATGAGTACTTTTGTTCATACTCGTTTTGTGCATTCAGTATTAAATTGAAAAGTATTACGGAAACAATTAAAAGGAGTTTTTTCATCTGAGTTATTGCATTTAACCTGATTATCGTGCAAAAATAACTAAAAAGTTTCGGATTGTGGTTGTAACGTAATATTCAATCTATTTTGGATATAAACAATGGAAATTTAAAATTACTCGTTAATTTTCGATAAGATTTCATACATTTGTACTGTTAATTTTTAACAAGCAAATGTTATCTTTTAAGCACACCTAATTTTGACAGTATTTTTCTATTTCCATTTAGAACGAAAGTTCATTTCTTAAATTGTTTGTTTACCATTTTATTTCAATCTCAATGCAACGTTTTTTTATTTATTTGCATCATTAGAATATCGTACTTACAAAAGACCAGAATATGAGAAAGGGAATATTGAAACTTTATGACAAACTGATTATCGGGATATTGTTTTCATCTTTTTTAGTATCATCCTGCAAACCGGATGAACCCACACCTACTCCGGTATATGGTGTTATTCCCATGTATGGTGTTGTTCAGTCAAGTACCATTTCAATTCATAAAGTTCCCGAAACCAAAACTCACCTGTTAAAATGAAAAAGTACATTCTTAGACCTTTCGACAAAATTATTATTGCGCTACTAACAATTATAGGTTCTTTAACCGGTTGTGATTTTATCCACACTCCGGTAGAATATGGAGTACCTTATGCAGATTATGTAATTAAAGGTACTGTTACAGATAGCATCACGTCGACACCGGTGCAGCATGTACGGGTAACTATCACTCAAAACCATCATTTTACCAGGCATGATTCTGCGCTTATACATATTGATACGTTGGCTTTCAAAGAAACCGACAGTGCCGGGAATTACGATATTCAATTTCAAAGTTTTCCCTTAGAAGAACTTACTTTTAAGGTGAAAGCGGATGATATAGATGGAATAGCTAATGGAGGAGATTTCACCTCACAACAAAAGGATGTGCTGTTTAAACAATCTGATTTGTCAGGAGGCAAAGGCTGGTATAATGGAAAAGCCGTAAAGACAATTGATATCAAACTCAAAAAGAAATAAGACACTGTGAACTTAAAAAAGAAAATTATATTTTCCCTCTTTCAGCAACACAAACGGAACCAAAGCAAATTGCACGAACTGACCTACCTGTTCTGGGAGTGCACACTGCGATGTAACCTGAATTGTATCCATTGTGGCAGTGATTGTTCCAAAGAAGCCATGGCACCCGATATGCCGTTGGAAGATTTTCTGAAAGTACTCGATTCAATTATTCCCCATGTTACTCCCAACAAAGTTATGGTTGTTATTTCCGGTGGCGAACCGCTTATGCGCAAAGATCTGGAGAAATGTGGTGAAGAGATTTACAAACGTGGTTTCCCATGGGGAATGGTAACAAACGGATATGGCCTGACACCTGCACGATTCGATGGTTTACTAAAGGCCGGATTGCGTTCCATTACCGTTAGCATGGATGGTCTTAACCCAGAAACGCACGATTGGTTTCGTGGGAAAAACGGTTCATGGGAAAAGGCAATGGATGCCATTAAGCTTGTAGTTGCCACACCCGATTTGATGTATGATGTCGTTACCTGTGTCAACAAACGGAATATTCAAGATCTGGAAGCTATCCGGGATTTATTCATCGCCCATGGTGTGAATCGCTGGCGTCTGTTCACCGTCTTTCCAAAGGGACGTGCAAAAGATAATCCGGAGCTTCAACTTTCCAATCCGGATTTTATTCGTTTAATGGAATTCATCAAGCAAACCCGGAAAGAAGGAATTATCAATGCATCTTACGGGTGTGAAGGATATCTTGGCAAGTATGAAATGGAAGTCCGCGACAATCCGTTCTTTTGCCAGGCCGGAATTCATATCGGTTCGGTACTGGTGGATGGATCCATAAGTGCATGCCCAAGCTTACGGGCCGATTATATTCAGGGCAATATTTATACGGATGATTTCTGGTATGTATGGAACGAGCGGTATCTGATCATGCGTGACCGTTTCTGGACCAGAACAGGAAAATGTGCCACCTGCAAATCATACAAGTACTGTGAAGGCAATGGCCTGCACCTGCGTGACGAACATTCAAGGGATGTTATGTGTTGCCATATGGAGATGCTTCAGGAATAATCCAACCCAATTTACCTATCCGTATTTAGTCCGTTAGAATCCCTGTAGAAAGTAAACTTCTACCGGTTTATTCGTGCCAGTCGCCATTTTCTTTGATTAATTCGATCATCTTCTCTACCGCTTCCTCTTCCGGGATATTGCGTTGAATGCATTCCTTCTTCCTGTATAGGCTTACTTTCCCGCGACCTGCACCCACATACCCGTAATCTGCATCGGCCATTTCGCCGGGGCCGTTTACAATACAACCCATGATGCCGATCTTAAGTCCTTTGAGGTGTGACGTTCGTTGTTTTATCTTTGCTATCACCGTTTGCAGGTTGAACATGGTCCTTCCGCAGCCCGGACAGGAGATAAACTCAGTTTTGGTAACACGGACCCTCGAAGCCTGCAGTATTCCAAACGCAACTGAATTAATTTCTTCCACTGAAATGCTTCCTTTATTTTCAAGGAATATCCCATCACCAAAACCATCAATAAACAGCACCCCCAGATCGGCTGCTGCCTTCACCTGGAGCTGTTGCAAATCATTTTCAGCATACTCCCTGCAAATGATAACAGGGGTAGTACAGCCTACATTCATCAAGGTATGGAAAAAGGCGCGTTGCTCCCCTACCCCGTTTTTATGGGTGGTTTGAAGCAATACCACTATATCATTTCTCCCTGTAAGTTTAGCAAGAATCAGTGGAGTCAGTTGCGGATAAGTCATTTTAAGGAACTTGATATCTGACAGATCATGTTCCAGCAAATTCATTTGATCTGTGGAATATACGTTGTATGTTACTCCTTCAGCACTCAACAGGTTCTCACCTGACACCATATAATCAGGAACAATACCGTGATGCCCATTGGTACCTGCAATGACCACAGGTACATTCTCACCTCCGATATTACCTAAAACAGTTGTTTTCCGGCGGGAATATTCATAGCGGGAATAAAGTATATTTTCTATGGCTTCAATCGGCGTATGATGCTCCCTTTCACGGATATATAAAACCAATAGTCTGGCAACCGGTATTTCAGCTTCGGGTTCTTCGCTGAGCGACACACGAATGGTATCGCCTATGCCATCGGCCAACAGGGCACCAATACCAACGGCCGATTTTATACGCCCATCTTCCCCATCACCGGCTTCAGTTACTCCCAAATGCAGGGGAAACTGGAAACCTTCTTTGACCATCTCATCCACCAACAACCTCACAGTCTGCACCATCAGCACCGTATTAGACGTCTTCATGGAGATCACCACATTACTAAAACTCTCGGATTTGCATATCCTCAGAAACTCCATGCACGATTCAACCATACCCTTCGACGTATCGCCGTAACGATTCATGATTCGCTCACTCAGCGACCCGTGGTTTACCCCAATGCGTATGGCAGTGTGATGTTCCTTACAGATATTCAGGAACGGGATAAAGCGTGCACGTATCTTTTCATATTCCGATTCATATTCTTCAATGGTATAATCCGATGTATCACCATTCTTCACACTTCCCACATAATTTCCCGGGTTAATGCGCACTTTTTCAACATACTTAGCTGCAACATCAGCCGCATTGGCATTAAAATGGATATCAGCTACCAACGGAACCTCACACCCCTGCTCCCGTAAGGCATTATGAATCAGTTTCAAACTTTCCGCTTCACGCACACCCTGGGCAGTATAACGAACCAGCTCCCCGCCGGCATCCACAATCCGCTTGCACTGCGCTACTGAATTCAGTATATCGTTTGTATCGGTATTGGCCATCGACTGTACACGAACAGGCTGGTTCCCGCCTAAGAAGAGATTCCCTACCCGAATGGTATCGGAAAGACGACGGCTATAATTAAATTGATTGAGTTTCCACATAAATATAATTAATAATTAAAAATTAATAATTAAAAATTAAAAAAAGATAAATCGATGTTTCCATAAAAGTTAGAACAAATGTACTAACTTTTATGGAACCTGAATTATAGATTGCTTCATATTTCTGTTGACTTTTGTTTTTGTAACACGGGAAATCTCTTGAAATGACTTATCAGAGATTATAATTGCTATTTTATAATGCAATAATGGTATTTGTTGTTCCAGGTTGTCCTCCTAAAACTGTTATTCCAATCGAAAAAGCACTTCATCCCACAACGCGGAACGTGGAACATTGAACTCGGAACGCACCCCCAACCCTTCAAATTTCAAACTCTCAAACTCTTCAAACTTTTAGCTCTTACATGTCTTCGACGATGTCAGGTTGTTCTACAACTACAGTTATTCTTGTTGCAGAAGTCTTCTATCCTATCAAAGCGGAACGCGGAACATTGATCACGGAACGTACCCCAAACCCTTCAAATTTCAAACTCTCAAACTCTTCAAACCCTGATTACCCTGATTACCCTGATTTCTTTTACATCTCTCCATCATCCCGTTTACATCTCTTTTACCTGTTGCCACATTTGAGTCGCATCAAAGCCGTATATAAGACCTATCTATAATGATATGGGATATCTACGGCTTTGATGCGACTCAAATGTGGTTCAAATATGGGATGAAGTAAAACAGATGTAAACGAGATGATGGAGAGATCTTGGAACACAAAACAAAAACCTCAAAAAGAGAGAGAGTCTTACTTTATAATTTACCTGATTAATTTTTTAATAAACTAACCCAAAAACAGGAAAAACACGTGGAAACTTCACTTAATTTTACCATTTGTGGACACTGCAAGTCTCATAAAATGAACACATCAAGCTATTCTTGATCCTTTTTAGTAAGTAGCTAATATTAAGATGTTTATAATTTATAAAATGATAAAAACCACATTTACAGAACAATAATTCTGAATTTTTAGTAATTTCGCATTCCAAATAACACATTCTTTTATGATTGAATTGATAAATCTAAGTTGGATCATAGCACTTCTGGCGGCTATTGTCTTGCTTATTATTCCCGTAAAGATGAAAGCAAATACTGCTATTATAGCAGTATTTGCCAATGCAATAGTAACAAGCTGGTTAGCCATACAGGCATTAAACGGACAAACGGTCAGTTTTACGTTTGATGGTGGAATCAGCATGGGCGATATAATTATCCGCATAGATCAGCTCTCGGCATGGTTTATACTGATTATCAATTTCACCTGCGTAACAGGAGTTTTCTATGGCTCGGGCTATTTAAAGGCATACGATAATCCGGCAAAAAAGCTCAGCATGCATTGGGTACTATATGTGCTTTTCCAGCTATCGATGGTATGGGTTTGTATGATTCAACATGGATTGGTATTCCTGATTGCCTGGGAGGTCATGTCATTATCGTCGATGATGCTGGTAATCTTTGATGCCAACCATCCCCAGACAGTAAAAGCGGGTATCAACTACCTTGTTCAAATGCATATCAGTGTTGTTTTCCTGACCATAGGATTTGTATGGATGTATTTCCAGACAGGTTCATTTAGTTTTGATGCCTTTACAGGTTACTTTGGGGCTAACAGCAACATCTGGTTATTCCTGGTATTCTTTGTAGGTTTCGGACTGAAAGCAGGGTTTATACCCTTACACAGTTGGTTACCTCATGCACACCCTGCAGCACCATCGCATATATCCGGCGTTATGTCGGGGGTGATAGTCAAGCTGGGAATTTATGGTATTTTCAGGATAGTTTCTTACCTGAAAAGCGATTATCTGGTACTGGGAGAGATAGTGATCATAGTATCCGTTCTGACAGGTTTATATGGAATAATAAATGCTGCCGTACACAGGGATTTTAAAAAGATGTTGGCCTACTGTACGATTGAAAACATAGGGATTATTGGAATCGGCATGGGTATTGGGTTGATAGGACTTGGAAACAACGTACCTATCCTGTATTACCTGGGCTTTGGGGGCGCCTTGTTGCATGTACTCAACCATTCGCTATTCAAATCGTTGTTATTTTATTCTGCAGGGTCTGTATACCAGCAAACCCACACACGCGACATGGAAAAGCTGGGTGGACTTATTAAAAGCATGCCACGCACGGCAGTATTGTTCCTGATAGGAGCTATTGCCATTGGGGGAATGCCCCCATTCAACGGGTTTATATCCGAATTCCTGATTTACAGCGGGCTGATAGAAGGCATCAAGTTGCAGGATATGACCCAGATCATACTTATGGTACTTACATTTGCCGGACTGAGTATTATA
>Ga0302286_10002220_pt1 | contig 13611 bp, 7 predicted proteins | sample III_Fen_E2_3_FD_198765 | JGI IMG/M metagenome (GOLD analysis project Ga0302286, IMG submission 198765) | Peat permafrost microbial communities from Stordalen Mire near Abisko, Sweden - III_Fen_E2_3 | ecosystem: Environmental > Terrestrial > Soil > Wetlands > Permafrost | place: Sweden: Abisko...
ATAAGCGTCGAGCGATAAGTTTTATCTTCAAGGTTCCAACCTTCAAGTACGGTTAACGAATGGTTTTCTCCGAGTTTAGGGGTGTAAGTTAATGTGGCATTTGTTGCCAGATACTCATTGTTGTAGGTGCGGTTTTCCAGATAACTATATGACTGGTGTGTCACTGAAGTAGTCGGACTAACATATCCGGTATATAGATTACCTACCTGATCTCTGGATGATTGATTGTAAAAGTACGTGAAGTCGGCTTTAGCAACCAAAACATCTTTCAGTACATCAATGGTTAACGTTGTGGTATTTCTCAAATCAAATTTGTTATCTTCCTGATACGAAGTACCTTCAACAAAACCGGCCCAACCGGTATATACAGAAGCTTCAGTCCAGGTTCCGTCCAGATTTCGTTCCAAAGTCATTGGGTAAGCTTGCTGTTCAAGCTGGCGTTGAATTGGGAAGATTTGAGAGTTGTCCGTCGAACTGTTGGAGTACATAACAATAGGTTCGTGGTATTTTCTTCTGAAAAAATCGGTGCTGTTTTCCAGCTTCATCCATGGACGAATATCAATACTTCCTTTTGCCCGGAGGCTGTATCTTTTGAAGTTTTCATCTCCAGCTGTGTAGATTCCTTCCTGATTATAGTATGAGCCCGAAATAAGATAAGTTGAAACATCGTTTCCACCGGAAATGCTGAGGTTGTGTTGAGTAGCCCAGGTGGTATTTCTATAGATTATTGAATGCCAATCGGTGTTTCCGAAATAATCATAGTAGCCTTTTGCATTGACTCTCATTTTGTCTAATGAAGGATCAGCATCGCGTGTAGCCAATTCGTTGTACCAATCGCTCCAACTAACTGCATATTTGTTAAATACGTTGTTTATGGTACTTGGATACTGACCTTTATAGTTGTAATAGGAATCGCGGAACGAGTTTGTCCATTGCAATCCATTGTTTACAATGCTAGGTTCAACCGTGCGGCTCAACATAGATTTACTTCCACTATATTTGATTTTTGGTTTGCCGGCTACGGCTTTTTTTGTGGTTATCAGTACCACTCCAAAAGATCCTCTTGCTCCGTATACGGCAGTAGATGAGGCATCTTTCAATACAGATATGCTTGCTACATCGTCAGGGTTAACTGTGGTCATGTCACCTTCAACGCCGTCAATCAAAATCAATGCACTACCTCCGGAACCGATTGAATTGACAGCTCCACGGATCTGGATGTCAGCTCCACGGGAAGGTTTTCCATCGACCATTTTAATGGTAACTCCAGGTATTTCGCCTTGTAGCGAACGAACGACATTGGGATTAGAACGATTTTCCAAAACATCTCCGGAAATCTGCTCGATAGCTCCAACGATATTGCGACGTTTTTGAACGCCATATCCAACAACGACGACTTCATCCAAAGCCTCAGACTGCTCTTTAAGCTGGATGATGAGGTTGCTCGTATTTCCAACAACGATATCTTGCCCTACATATCCAATGAAAGAGATGTGTAGGGCAGTTCCCTCTTTTACATTTAAAGAGAAGTTTCCGGCAACATCAGTTATCGTTCCGTTTGTCGTACCTTTTTCTACTACATTAACTCCAACAATTGTTTCACCCTTTGTGTCTTTTACAGTACCGGTTACTTTCTTGTTTTTTTGTTGAGTAATGTCTTCAACAGTCCTGTTTTCATTCTTAGAATCTGCCACATTAAGATAAGTTTTTGCAGCAAAAGATCCTGGAACAAAAACGAACAATGAAAGAACCATTATCTTCATTGTTCGAAATAAATGCCTGTGATTTTTCATACTTTTTTGTTTAATTCATTAGTGTTAGCGTAAGTGAAACATAAATTATTCTGTATGTGTTTTTTTTAAATATTCTATAGTTATGGTTTTTTGTGTACCCCTGCCTATTTCGTAGGCTGGCTTTTGGAAGCCGGGGTAACACAAAAAAAAGAAAAGGGATTTGACTAGCTTAAAATATACCCTTTTGCCAGATTCGTAAAGTTCTTTACCTGTTGTTCTACCCATTCTTCAGGTTTATTCATTTCTTTAGCCATGATAGTGGCAACTTTAGGTGCCATTTCAATAGCAGCCCTGGCATCCATAAACAAAGCGCGTACACGACGAGCCAAGACATCCTCAACAGTTTGAGCCTGTTCTTCCCGGACTGCCCAGATTACATGAGCAACTGTAAAGGTATATTTGGGGTGTAAAAGAGATGCATTCTCCTTATCCTCTTTTTTTAACGCATTGATTCGTTCAACATCACTTCCGTACACATAGTCCCAGTTCGATTCATCTGTCATCTGGGCATATCCATGTATTTTGAGATTTTTTGTGATACACTTTTTAGGCGCCAGACCACCTATTTCGCAGGCAATATTTACAGCTTCTTCGGCCATTTCCCGGTAAGTTGTCCATTTGCCGCCGGTAATGGTAAGTAATCCTGATTTGGATTTATAGATCTTGTGATTTCTCGAAATTTCTTTCGTTTTTTTAGCATCGTCGTGAGTTGGGGCAGCCAATGGTCGTAATCCGGCAAATACAGAAAGAACATCAGCCCGCGTTGGTTTAATGTCCAGATATTGTCCGGCCTGATCCAGAATGAAGTTTACTTCTTCTTCCAACGCACGAGGTTCCAGTTCGGCATGGTTTAGCGGGGTATCTGTTGTTCCCAGCACGACTTTGCCGTGCCAGGGAACTCCAAATAATACCCGTCCATCTTTGGTCTTAGGGATCATCAAGGCTGACCTACCGCCCAGAAATTTATTGTCGACAACCAGATGAACCCCTTGACTTGGTCGGATTTTTTTCTTTGTTTCAGGAGCATCCATTTTCATGATGTCATCCACAAAGACGCCCGTAGCATTAATAATTACTTTTGCTTTGAGCGTATAGTTCTCTCCTGAAAGCTGATCAGAAGCAGCTACGCCGGATAATTTTCCGGTAGTATCTTTTAATAATTTTTCAACTTTTACATAGTTTAGACAAATTGCACCATGGTCGACAGCCGTTTGTGCCAGGCTTATTGCCATGCGGGAGTCGTCGAATTGCCCATCGTGATATACAACGCCGCCTCTTAGTCCGCTCTGTTTTAGTGCAGGTATTTCTTTTCGTACGGTTCTTTTTAATAGTGGTAACGAACGGCCAAGTCCTAATCTTCCGGCCAAAACATCGTACATGGTTAAGCCAATCGTATAGAATGGTTTTTCCCACCAACGGTAATTGCCGATAATGAAACGCATATCTTTTACTAAATGAGGCGCATTTTTTCTCATGCGTCCACGTTCGTGTAATGCACCTACGACCATTTGAATATCTCCCTGCGCGAGATAGCGGACTCCTCCATGGACTAATTTTGTACTTCGGCTTGAGGTTGCTTTGGCAAAATCATCTTGTTCGAGTAATACTACTTTATATCCACGGGAAGCTGCATCCACCGCGGTGCCTAACCCTGTAGCTCCACCACCGATGATCAAAACGTCGCACCCATAGTCTTGTTGGCTAATCTTTTTCAACAAAACGTTTCGTTTCATGTCTTTTATTTTAAAAATTTAGAGTCTTTGTATTGTTTCATTGCTGCAAATATATTTAAAGAAAAATAAAAGAGAAAGAAAACGAAACTTTATTTTCGTTTTCTTTCTCTTTTGTGTGAAAAATGAAGGAATGGCCTGCCCTTGCTTATTTTGATAATTCACTTACTTTTGTATGGTATAAAAAAGAAACCGATGATTAGTATAGCAGAAAGGCATAAGTTCATTCTTGATTCTTTGAATAAAGATGGTTTTGTGAAAGTTGTCGATATGGCCAAGTCGTTGGATGTGACCAGTGTAACGATTCGAAAAGATTTGAAATATCTGGAAGAAAAGAAATTACTTTATCGTACTCATGGGAGTGCCAGTCCGATTAATCCACTTGCATCTGATTTGAATGTGACAGAAAAGGAAAAGATAAAAAAGGATGAAAAGAAACGAATTGCTTTGGCTGCCTGTAATTTGATCGAAGAAAATGATTCTATTATTATAGCGTCCGGTTCGACTGTATATACTTTTGCTGAAAATATACAGCCGATTAAGCATTTAACTGTTGTGACAGCCTCGCTGAAGGTTGCTATTTTGTTGAATGAAAAAAATGATATCGATATTCTTCAACTGGGCGGTGCTTTGCGGAAAAATTCGGTGTCGGTTGTGGGAGAATATTCCAACTATTTTTTTGAAGATATAACCTGTTCCAAATTATTCCTTGGAGTTGATGGTATTGATCCTGAGTTTGGAATAACCAATTCTAGCATAGAAGAAGCTCAGTTGCATAAGCGAATGATGGCTTCATCGCTGAGAACCATTATTTTGGCAGATTCCTCGAAGTTCGGACGAAGAGGATTTGGAAAAGTTTGTAATCTCGATCAGGTTGATGTGATTATTACTGATTCCGGAATCTCAGATTCAATGGCCCGGATGGTTGAGGAGAATGGAATCGAGTTGGTTATCGTGTAAGATTTCTACTTTTAGTTTGTTTTATTAGTGTCAAAAATAAGAAGAGCTTGTTGAACAACGAAATTTTTGTTGTTCAACAAGCTCTTCTGCATTAAATGAGAACACTAAAAATTGCTCAATGTTTCTTTTTCTTTCTTTTTTTTTTGTTGGACGCGAGTGTTCTGTGTCCTTTAGTTTTCGATGCTGTTTAGCGTCTTTGCGTTGTTGGGCAAGGTAATGAATTTGGTAAGCAATGCTCCGATAAAATAGAGTGTTGCAAGCGTCCATATCACGCCTTCATTTCCAATAATTCCGATAAATAGGCCAACAATTGCAGGACCAACAAATACGGGTAATCCGGCACCTAAATTCAGGATAGCCATAGCTGCACCGTTCTCTTTCTTAACCAACGAAGGTACTAATGCTGAGAGTGGAACATATCCGGCAAGTAAAGCACCCCATAAAACACCAGAGGCCATAACCGCCCAGAAATTATCTCCGAATAGTTGTGGCGAATAATAAAAAAGCAGGGTCGATAGTCCGCAGCCAACGCCACCAAACCACATTACGGTGTTTCTCCAGCCGATGGAATCGCCCACGAAGCCAAAAATCAGGTTGAATACAATATTTGCTGTAAAAATAGTTCCCCAGATTTGCAGCCATTCGGTTGTTGTAAAGCCATGTTCGGCCATGTAAGTAGGCAGAAATACCGGGAACGCAAACTGTGCGGTGGTATTGATTACGCGAACCAATCCGCCAAGCAATACTTTGGGTTCGTCGCGGGCAATGGTAAGCCCTTTGCTTAATTCAGCCAGTTTTTCTTTTAGGCCACCTTTTAATCCGGCGGCGGTTTTATCTTTAACCATGACCAATGCGAAGAATGCTCCCAGAAATACCCACCCCAGTGCACTCCACAACGTTTCGAGGTATCCGAAGCGGGTGATCGACCAGCTGGAATAATAGGCGCCTAGCACCACCAAACCTCCGGTGAATACAAACCAGAACCAACCAACTGCCCGGCCAAGTTTTTCTTTCGCGCTGGAATAGGTAATCCAGGTTAGGAAAGAGTAGGCAAATAATGGATAGCCGAATCCTCGTAATGCGTAGGTTAGCCACATGATTCCTGTATTTAAATTAGGTAATCCATAGCCAACAAAGCCGACAGTTCCCAGAAGATAGAGAACAAGCCCGAGCGACATGGTTTTTCGTACTCCAAATCCTTCGGCCATAACGCCGGAAAACCAGGATGAGAGGGCAACTGTGATTCCGTAAATCGTAAAGAGGGTGGCCGATTGTTGCATGCTCATGCCACGTTCAATCAGGTAAGGGCTTAGCCAGCCTTGTTCCATTCCGTCGCCCATCATAAAAAACAGGATACCTACATAGCCCCAGGCCAAAGTTTGAGGGATTCCAACCCGTGCAATCAGACTGGAATTTGGTGTTGAATTGTTACTCATAAGATGTGTTCGTTAGTTTATAGTGTCGTTTAAATTTGGTCGTTATTTTCTTTTTAGTTGTTTTTTTATTTTCTTTTTGTGGCGTTTTTAATTACAAAAGTAAAAATTGTAATTAAAAAACAAAGAAAAGGAAAGTTTGAGATTGCGTTTGTTGGAAGAGTTGATGGGTAAAGGAGATTGTGAGATGTGATGATGGTGTAACTTACAGGTGCTATAAACAAATACGCGTGGAGATCTGCCAATTGGCTAATCTTCACGCGTACGATTAAATTAAATGCGATTTAAAATCGCGAGACTCCGGATGGTTTGGAATCTATTTAATTCCGAATTTATAAATTGTTTTTTGCTGATACGTTTCTCCTGGATTTAGCACTGTTGATGGAAATTTCGGATGGTTGACAGAATCAGCGTAATGCTGGGTTTCCAGCGCGAATCCGGAATATTTTCCGAAACATTTTTCACCGTTCAGTTCCAGTTCAGGAATGTAATAACCTGAATAGATCTGCAATCCGGGTTGTGTGGTAAATACTTCGATGTTTCGACCCGAATTTGCTTCGCTTAATGTTCCGGCCCAGGCGAGTTCCCCGATTGGCTTTTTAAGGATATAATTCAGATCATATCCATCCGGGATTGCATTGATTTGTTCTCCGATGGTCTGTTTTTTACGGAAATCGTAGGGCGTATTTGCTGTTTTTAGTATTCTTCCGGTAGGCATTAGATTTATTAGTTCTACATAGTCTTCTGCCGGGATTTCCAGAAAATGGTTCAGGACCGTGGATTGATCGCTATTCAGGTTAAAATAGCTGTGGTTCGTCAGATTAATAATGGTCGGCTGATCGGTTTGAGCTTCGTATTCCAGACTTAGTTCGTTGTTATCATTCAGCGTATAGCGAACTTTCGTTTGCAGATTGCCTGGATATCCTTCTTCCATATCGGGACTCAGATAGCTCAGTTCAACGCCAACTTTATTAGTTTCTTCAATTATCGTGGCGTTCCATACTTTTTTGTCGAAACCTTCAATTCCGCCGTGAATATGACGATCAGCATCGTTAATGGCCAGCTGGTAAGTTTTCCCGTTTAGTTCGAACCGTCCGTTACTGATGCGGTTACATACCCGTCCGACAATACAGCCAAAATAATGACAGTTGCGGAGATATTGTTCGCTCCAGTATTCTTCCAGTTGGTCGAACCCCAGCACGATTTCTTCTTTTTTACCTTGTTTGTCGGGCATCAGAATAGACGTAATAATTCCACCGTAATTGGTGATTGACACCTCAATCTGATCATTTTTTAGTATAAACAGGTCGGCTTGTTCTCCTTTCCGGGTTATGCCGAATGATTTTTTGGAGATATTCATAGTTTGGTTTTAGTTTTATTCTTCAGATTTCAGAATTTTAACCGGTCCAATCAGCCCTGATTTCGTAAGTGGTGAATCACTTTTGTAGAAATGATGAGTTGTAAAAGTGTATCGCTGGCTGGTTCTGGGTTCTCCTTTAATTAGCCATTCTGGCCATTGGCGGTCTTTGATTCCGTCATCGGGGAATCTTTCGTCGCCAACAAGCCGGTTAACCCATAGGTTCGAAACCTCAATTTCCAGTTCATTGTTTCCTGATTTAGCAGCACCTGATATTTCAACACGCCATGGTGAAGTCCATACGATTCCAAGATCTTTTCCATTTAGTCGTACTCTGGCCATATTGTTCACTTCGCCGAGATCGATGTATAATTTCGACTGAACTTCTGTCGCTGAAAGATTAAACGTTTTGCGGTAAGTTGCGATTCCGGAGTAGTACTTAATTCCATCTTCCGGACGTTGAGTCCAGTCTTCCAGTTTATCGAATACGATATTTGCCGGGCCTCCCCATTTTGGATCAAATGCGATATTCCAACTACCTGTCAGATTTTGAGCCACCGAAATATCCGGGAAATTCTTTGTTCCAACAGCACTCAACTTATTTTTGGAAGCCTCAAAAACGATAAAGAAACTTTGATACGACTCGAACTTCAGTGAGATCTGCGTTTGATCCTGGGTTTGTTTATATTCAGGAAGAGCGCGGGTTTCTCCGGTCATTGGATTCCACAACTGTGGTGTTCCTTTGGCTGTCCGGAATTGGCAGAGTGCTGTAACCGGCTGGTCGCTGCGGTTCGAAACGAAATAGATATCCTGAGTTCCTGTCATTTTGTGAATGTAGCGGATGGATCCTGAAGAGGTAAAATCTTCAGCTACATCTAGTTTTTTCAACAGTCTGGCGGTAGCATCGTAGTTCGGATAGATTTCGCCTGGAGCATAGCTTGATAGATTCCCACCCCAGGATATTGTTCCCTGGCCGCATTTCCGATTGGTGACTTCTGCTGAAGCTTGCCAGTTTCCCCAGAGTTCCTGAACGATTTGGCGAACCTTTTGGTCGCATTGCGGATAATTTACCAGACTTGGTGATTTTTCAGGAGGAGTTCCAACCACAGTTGCACCGTCACGAACTAGCGACTCAATTTTTTGAACCAGTTCCGGTGACATGGTTTTAACGTTAGGTAAAACAAGCAGGTGATAAGAGGCTCCGCCTGGAAATACGATTTTCTTATTCTGTACACTGGCTTTGGCGATCAGCATTTCGGGAGAACAATCGTCGAAATTATACCCTTTGTGATCAGGAATCGTGTCGTTACCTTCCAGAGCAGATGCCGGAGAAATAAAAACGTTTGGTGCGCCTTCGGCCGTAAGGTATAATACATCGGCAATTTTACGTCCTTGCTGCAACATGTACGAGCAACGTGAAATGTATTTGTGATAAGCTGAAGCCATTGGCCACCAGGTCTGGCCGCGATCCCAATGAATTCCATATTGCCCCATTGTCATTCCGGGACGTAATTTTTCATCGAGCGGCTTGTGGGCAAAGGTATGGTAAACAAAGCGGTTGACTCCGGTGCAGAATGCCCAGTCGCCCTGATTTTTTATAGCTCCGGGGTATAATTTCCATGCCTCGGATTTTATGGAAGTAAACGATTCGGCACCAACTACAGGAGCTCCAATGATGTTGGCAATCGAAGAGGCTTCGATACAGCTAAATGCAGTTTTGAAACCATATCCTTTGCTCCAGAATTCGCACATGGGTACATCGGCCACAGCACCCAGATCGAAGTCAGAACAGGGGTTCATGTCGTATGGCTCAATAGATAAGCGAAATCCATATTTTTGGCCTAATTTCTTCAGGTAAATGGCATGATTTTCAACGACCAGTTCCTGTGCTGTTTTGCGCAAGTCCCACAAAAAACGTTCGCTGAGTTCGGCATTGCCTACAATTAGTCCGCTGTAAACCGGGAAATAGGGCAGCGGATCGTATCCACGTCGTTTCTGAAATTCTTTTCGGAAGTTGGATGTCCAGTTTTGTGCGCCCATTTCCCAACTGTCTATATGAAGCATATTCCAGCCACCGCCGGTTGTTGTACTTTTGGGGGTTCCCACTTTTTTGATCAGTTTTCCGACATATTCGTCAAAATGATTTTTGAAAGCTACCGTATCAAACTTGTCGCATTCAAAGCCAAGTCCGGGTTTTGGTGCAGGACGGGTGATGGCTCCATTGTTTCGGCGACCAAAACGCATGATGGTCCATTTCCCGGATGGAACTTTCCAGTTGAGAGTCCCGTCTTTTTGCAGCAAACTGGTCAGGTCAATGATCTGTTCCGGTTTGATTGCTGCCAGATCCGGGATTTCAGCATGTTTTTCCGGTTCTGCCAAATAGGCTTTCACTCCTTTTTGGGAGGAAAAAGGAGCCCGGTAATACAAGGCTTTTTCGTCAATATCCTGAAGTTTTGCATCGCTTGCAGGAGTCGGAAAAGCCAGTACAAACACGTCTTCATAGAAATCGAGCCATTGTTTTTTTAGTTCAGCATTTAGAGTTGCCTCTCCAAAAAAAGGTTTGCGTGGATCGGGTTTGGGTAGTGTAATTGGTTGTGCCGACGAGCCGCTAACTTCGGTGCTACTGTAAACCAGATGTTGCATCGATTCTTCCGGTTTTACCCAGGGGCCGCCACTCCCGGTCCATCCGGGACCAACGCCCAGCGTAATTGTAATTCCCAGTCGTTTGGCTTCATCAACCGCATGTTTAAACAGTCCCTGCCATTCTTCACTCATAAAGTCAACCTTTCCCCGAGGAACACCGATGTTCACTTCCAGAAAAAGGACGTTTCCGATGCCGACTTCTTTCATCGATTCCAGATCGGCTGTCATTCCTTCTTTAGACAGGTTTCCATCCATGAAATACCAGTAAACACCTGGGCGGACTGAATCCGGAGGGTTTACAAAGGTTGATTGTAACACTTTGTGTTGCAAAAAGGGAGCAACTGCTTTTTTGTCTTTTGCAAACAGGCTGCAAGTCAACAGTAAACAGGCTTGCAAGGCAATGATTCGTTTTAGGTTCATGCGGTTTTTATTAGATGAAGTTGATAGGAGCCCGGAGGCAGGAGACTATGTTTCCTTTTTCCGGGTTTCCATTCTTTCTATTTATTTTTTTACAATTCCTTTTTCCTGATCGACAGGCATTTTCAATGCTTCAAATTTTTCTCCTGAGACATTATTCAGGAAAATAACCGGCATTTCTTTCGCTGTCGGAATATTTACAGCATTTAAGCTAATTCCTTTTACATCATCAAAAACCATTGCAGGGCGGAAATCATCAGCCTTATAGCTGATTTTCACATTTTTCATCTGAATCCCTTCGGCATGTCGCACATAAAATCCCCAGGAAGGAAGTTCTTCGAACATGGAGAACTCAGGATAGTCAGGTTCACACTCCGGAACAGTGGTTACTTTGTCGAGCGGAATATACGCAATTTCTTTGCTTGCTCCACCGGCATAAGTAATTTCAATGTTTTCGAGGGTAACATTCTGAACTGTATGCCCTGGAATTCCGACGATGGACGAAGGTAACAGGTTAAATGGCAACCAAGGATGACCAAAGAACGGATAGCCAGAGCGACGTGCCGGCATTTTTTCTTTATCAGGACTGTTCACATCCGGAGGACCTTCGAGTGGATAACCCTGATCTGGTTTGTGAAGTGGAATTTCGGCTTTCACATCGGCAATGTAAATACCTTTTACCGAACCGGCGTCGCCTTTTTTATTGCGGTGTCCGAGACGAATAAAAATAGCATTTCCAGTATTGGTAGCTTTGATATGCTGAATATCGATGTTCTCAATATGTCCGCCATCAACCGATTCGATGGCAATTGCTGAACGGAACGTGTCGAAAATAGTGAGGTTTTCGACTTTGATATTTTTGAATCCGCCATAGGATGCAGTTCCCATTTTAAAGGCGCTGGCACTCGAGCGGATGGTGCAATTGGCCACATACACATTGTCGCAGCAGTTGCCTGCTTTTTCCGATTTCAGGCAAATACCATCGTCGGCAGCGTTCACAAAACAGTTGGTCACTTTTACGTTCTTGCAATCCGAAATGTCGATCCCGTCATTATTCCAGTACGAAGTGCTTTGTACTTTGATTCCGTCGATGGTCAGGTTGGTGCAATTGAAGTAATCCTGTACCCAACTGGCGGCATCTTTCATGGTTACTCCGGAAATGTTTACCTGATCGCAGTCTCTGATCTGAACCAACATGGGACGGACACCTTCGGACGGACGTACACTCCAGCCTCCATTGTCGATAAGGGTTCCGGCACGTAGCATACGGAAAACATCGAGCATCAACTCTCCGGCCTGTCCGTCGATTACTCCTTCACCGGTGATGGCGATATTTTTCTGGTCTTTGGCAACCAGAAAGGCCATTGCAATGGGGTTGTTGTAATCGGCACGTTTTACGCTTCCCAGAAGACAGGCTCCCGGTTCCAAATGCAGGTTTACCCCTGATTTCAGGATTAAAACTCCGGAAGCAAAGTTCCCGGGCGGAATAATCACTTTTCCGCCGCCTTTAGCTGAAGCCTCATCAATAGCTTTTTGGATGAACGGACCATTATTGGTTTTTCCATCCGCCTTGGCTCCATAGCTGGTAATCGGATAATCTTTGGCCTGTGTATAGCTGCAAAAAGCAAAAGCAGCCAACGCGACTAATAAAAATTTCTTCATGTTTTTGTTGAATTGTTTAACCACATAGACACATCGTGTTGTGTTAGCAAGCTTTTTTTCGGATCGTCGAGGCTATCTCAAAAGTCAAATGCTCGAAGATCGGGTCATCCCGAATTTATTTCGGGATTTGATATACAATGCGTTGTGACCCTGAAACAAGTTCAGGGTCACTGGCACTTGGTAAAGTCAAGCTGGCACTAGTTCTATGTGTCTATGTGGTTCATTTATATTTATTTAATTGATTTGATTTCATATTCTCCCGGAACTGCCTGAAAAACAATTTTTCCGTTTTCACTTCTGAAATTACTGACCGGTTTTCCATTCACGCTAACTTTCTTTGGATCGGTTGCCGGAACCGCTATTTCCGCAGTGGTTTTTTCGGGCACCGAAACGTATAGACTGAAAGTTCCTATGTCGTCCATTTTCCAGTCTACCGAAATAGCTCCATAAGCTGTTGGTACAATTCCTTTGGCCCATTTCAGGTCGCAGGGATTGGGTTTTACCGAGAAGGTTTTCCAACCTTCTGAAACAGGTTCAACGCCCAATACTTTTTGCGGAAGCAATGCTGTTGGTCCGGAGCACCAGGCATGTGAAGTTGTTGCTATTTCGTTGGGCCAGTTGGCGATGTCCCAGGCTTCGTGCCAACCACCATTGAACAGCGGTAATTTCATTTGTTCACCCCAGTATTTGCGGATAAAATCGAGCGACCACTGTGGCTTTTCGTCGAAAGTTGAATACAGCAGATAGTACGAAAACGATTGTTCGCTGCTGCGGTTCATCGCCGTTACTTTTTCGATTACAGAAGCTTTGTCTGTCGGATCAACCAAGTCGTAAAGCAAGGCATAAACCTGAGCCTGTTGACTGTACTTTTCGCTTCCGTAGCAGTCGGCAAAAAGTTTCTTTTCGGGCGACCACAAATATTTCCGGATATTGCTTTTTAGCGTTTCTGCCTGTTTGTTCCAAACGGAAGCTTGTTGCGGGTCGTTGTTCAGGGTTTGGGCAATGAAAGCTGCTTGCTTCAGTGCGCCGTAATACAGGCAATTGATGCCGGTAATTTCGTCTTTCTGATCCATCGGGTAAGTGTCGGGGTGATCGAGTACAATCCAGCCGGGTATTTTGGCCAGCAACCCATGCTCGTTTCCGACGAACTTTTCGAAATAAGTCATCAGCTTTTTCAGGTTGGGATAAATCTGTTTCAGCAGATCCGCTTTTCCGAAGTACTGGTAATATTCACCCAGCATGATTACGTATTCCAGCTCGTAGTCGAACAGGTAAACCGAAGTTTTTGGGCCGGTCAGGTAATCGGTGGGGTAGCGTGAACGCACTGCACCATCGGGACTCCATCGCTGCGACCATGCACCCGATAAAATGTTGTAATGAATCAGGTATTCGGAACTTAAGCCAAACGGATAATAGGCGTATTTCTGAAGAAAGCGGCTGTCTCCGGCAATGTACTGCGTTTGCTCGCGCCAGGGTGTGTCCATATAAGTATCTTGTGCGCACAACTTCAGGGTAAATACACCGGTATCGTAAATTTTATTCAGCAAGGGGTCGGAACATTCAAAACTGCCTTCGTTGGAGTAATCGTAATGCCGGTTAATGGCCGAAATGTTTTT
>Ga0302286_10002221_pt1 | contig 13609 bp, 11 predicted proteins | sample III_Fen_E2_3_FD_198765 | JGI IMG/M metagenome (GOLD analysis project Ga0302286, IMG submission 198765) | Peat permafrost microbial communities from Stordalen Mire near Abisko, Sweden - III_Fen_E2_3 | ecosystem: Environmental > Terrestrial > Soil > Wetlands > Permafrost | place: Sweden: Abisko...
CCGTTCTTTGCGGGCAGTACAAAACGGAAACACTTACCGAAGCGCAATGGCTGTCAGCTTTGGATCGATTTATTGATATTCAGCAGTTTGTTTGTGATCAAGTGTATATTTCACGAAACAAGGACTATAAAAACCCATTTGTCAAATCCACTTTCAGAAACCCGGTTGAAATGAAAGCTGCGATTGGGACAATTGATGAAAATAGTTTCATTATTTCGATGCAACAGGAAACAGAAGCTATTAAGAAACTGGTCGAGAATGTAAAAAAAAGAATATAAACCAATTTTGTAATTTATTGAAAAACGCACTATTATGAAAGATGTAGCTATCGGGGTAGATGTTGGCGGAACCAATACGGCTATTGGAGTCGTTGATTCTAAAGGAAATGTTTTGGTTAAGGATAGTATTTTGACGCCTGCTCATGGTGATATAAACAAGTATATCGCAGATCTTGCCGAGTCAATCAAAGGGCTAATCAAGTCAATCGAACTGACAAATGCAGATATTAATATACTCGGGATAGGTATCGGGGCCCCGAACAGCAATTATTATACGGGGACTATTGAATATGCGCCAAATCTTTCTTTTAAAGGAGTTATACCTTTTGTAAAACTATTAAAAGAAAAATTTCCTAATATGGAGACTATCGTCCTGACCAATGATGCAAATGCAGCAGCTTTGGGTGAAATGATATACGGAGGTGCAAAAGGCATGAAAAACTTTGTGATGTATACCCTTGGTACGGGAGTTGGAAGCGGCATTGTTGTTGATGGAAAAATGGTTTATGGTAATGACGGATTTGCGGGAGAATGTGGTCATACAACGCTGATACCTGATGGCCGCCTTTGCGGATGTGGCGGCAAAGGACACCTGGAGGCATATTGTTCAGCTCCGGGAATGAAACGTACCGCTCTCGAAATAATTGCACGTGACAATGCTTCTCACAGTCTGCTGGCAAATATATCATTCAACGAACTTAATTCTAAAATAATTTTTGAAGCAGCAGAAAAAGGCGACGCTGTGGCACTGGAAGTTTTTGAACAAACCGGTAAATGGCTTGGACAAGGTCTGGCCGATACGGTTCATCATACCAGTCCTGAAGCTATTTTCTTATTTGGCGGACCAACTGCTGCCGGTGAATACATTTTTAGGCCGACACGTGAAAGCATGGAAAAGCACCTCCTTACAATATTTAGAAACAAAGTCAAAGTTCTGCCATCCCAGCTAAAAGCAGGTGACGCTGCTATCGTAGGTGCCAGCGCCTTGGTTCACAAGGAATTGGAAAAATAGTTTATTTATAAATAAACTATTTTTTTACAACCTTAATTGTAGTTCCTTCAACCCGAACCAAATAAATTCCTGGAGCGTAAGCACTCATATCCACCGTAACCCGGTCGCTCTTTGACAGGATTTGTTGAAGAAGGTTTCCCTGAACAGATAGTATCTGGACCTTGTCATCTTGCTGAATGTTACTAACCGTCAGCCAGTCATGAACAGGATTTGGTGCCAATTTAATTTTTGAGGCCGTCACATCAGTAAGGGCAGTATAAGGTCCGCCTAAATATTGATTATCCAAATAACTTAGGCGCGATGCAATCCATGTCGACAAAAAAGATATGTCAAAAGTGCTGCCCAGCGACACCCCATTTACACTACCCCAGCGAGTTACCTCCCTATTGGATGCCCCACTTGTCTTAATCTTGTCAAAATAACTTTGAAAGCGTCCGATTAGTTGGTCATAACTAAAATAAGTACCACGAAGCTCCTTGTAACGACTTTTCAACTGATCATTAAAACTCCCTAAATTCAAGCTCTTCAGACGAAGATACAAGTTATTCTGTCCATGCTCATTATTAATCACGTAGGTGTCAAATGACTGATCGGCATAAGTCACATAAGTCGAGCCATCCCAACGTCTCCCCCATGTCCCGTCCAAATCCCAGGGTGTCAGACTCATTTTAGGAGATGCGGTCTGGTCATAAACCGATAAATAAGTGTTTTTTCCTTGATTGTCGGAGGCAAGCATCAGTTCAATAAACAGATAATAATCCCGGAACACCGGCAAATCAAAATAGGAGGCGATATTCGAACTGAAAGTTGCATCATTGGTCAGATAGGAAGACATATTCACCGCATTATACAATGGCTTCCATTCTATTGGTTCCCCATCACCAAGATCAGGATACTTATCTTCAAAGCCGCTCCATGTGTCTATCGTATTGCTATAGGTTGGTATCCCGCTATAATTATTAAAACTACCATTTCCCAGAAGTGTAGCGATACTCCAGTCGTCAGCTTTATACAAGCCTCCGCGCTGTATCACTGCAGTTGTACTCGTGGCAGCTTTGTATTTTTTAAGTTTCAATTGTTTCCTGTCAATTTTTTCCGTCATACAGTAAAGTCCATTGTATGAATCGTTCAAAAAAACTTCCACATAAGTTCCTCTGGTCCCGTTAACCATAGTCGGTTCCTGCGCCGCATAATAAGTCGGGGTTGAAAAAGCATTCCACAAATCCGTAGAAACCCGGTTCCTCATTCTTGACGGATCAATCCCCATGGCATCCAGAATCCAGTTATTGTCACTCCGTAAGCCAAAGAAAGAACGATCCAGAGATGTCGCTCCATCAACGTCTTTCAACTTAATCGCATAAGCCTTTTTCGGCAAAGAGGAAGAATAAGCCCCCCTGGTTTTCAAATTGGATAATAAATATTCTGCAGAACCGGTCTTATCGGGCTCTGTCACTACGATGCGACCTAAAGTATAGGTTGCTGTAATCGTTAAATCCGAGTACAGCTGAACAAAAGGAAAACTACTGAAAACGATTGTTCCTGAAGCTGATACAGACGTTCCGTCCTGAATACGGATCGTATCTGTTGCAGTTCCAGAAACATTGTTAAAGGTATAGCTCGAGCCGCTGACCACCGGGGTACCATTGATATACAAAGTATCATGGCTGTTTTTGGCTGAATAAAAAACCTTCATAGTAACATTTGTTCCCATTTGACTCGCTGGGATTGTAAGGTAAAATTCTTTTTTCGCCGTATTTACGACAGGAACCTTTCCATCAAAACTCAAGGTATCCAGCAAGCTTTTAAGTGTACCCAATGACGGCCCAACAGTCGGCATTGTTACCGGAACATTCCCGTCATCTATTACGGCATCCCCGCTCATATTATAAAAAAGGAAACACTCATTGTTCGAGCCTGTACCGGAATACGTTCCTACCGGGTACAGTCCACTAAAACTCGGTTCTCTTCTATCCCATATTTTAGCCGTATTACTCACAGAACGGATCACATAATAGCTTAAATTGTTGGTCTGCTTTAATTCCATGGTAAAAGAGGTAGACTCGTCGGTTTGCAATGAATCCACCAATATCAATGACGTTCGGTCTGCTGAAGAACTACTGTATTGAATATACTTCGATGTCGCAAAATTCTGAAAGGTATACTTCCCGGACCCTAAATCCTTTACCAACCAGTAATCAGAATCCGTTGCCGTCTCACTATCCCTGTCGGGATAAAACACCAGAGGATAATCAGCCGTCCCGGGATGTACCGTTCCGGTTGTCCCATTATCCAGACAGCCAATCAGGTATTTACTTTGTGTAAAAGATGGTTTGGCAAAAGAGTTATAGCATAAAACAAGGAACAGACAAAAGAGAAGATGTTTTTTCATGATAGCCAGATCTAAGATATTTAATAACAAGGGTATAAAGTTAGTATAAAATAAATAGATTCAAACAATACGTAGCCACTTAATAATTATCTTTGGAATTGTTTGAAAACAGCCATAAAAAGATTTATATGGAAAAGACAAGACTCCTTTTGACAACCTTATTGCTGCTGCTTGTCTACCCTATGTATGCACAACAAAAGCTTATAATAAGCGGAAACGTTAAGGATACTCGAACCGGAGAAGATTTGATTGGAGCAACCATAACCATCAAAGAAATTAAAGGTGTCCATGCTATTACTAATGCATACGGTTTTTATTCAATTACTTTACCTGCCGGAAAATACCAAATCCTTGCCCAGTTTATGGGATACGCCCCACAAACGCAACAAATAGAATTAAAAAGCTCTGTTAGAATGGATTTTCTCCTTGCAGAGCAACCAAAGGAATTTCAGGAAGTCGTTGTTACAAGTAGCCGGAGAGATGAAAATGTTACAAGCACACAAATGGGTGTTCAGAAACTCAGCATGAAAGAGATCAATAATATTCCCGTTATTTTTGGTGAAAGAGACATACTTAAGACGATACAACTACTTCCCGGAATACAGCCTGTCAGTGAAGGCAGCAGCGGATTCTATGTCCGGGGCGGCGCTTCCGATCAAAATCTGATTCTTCTGGATGAAGCGACAGTTTATAATGCCTCCCATTTAATGGGTTTTTTCTCCGTTTTTAATTCCGATGCTATTAAAGATGTCACAGTTTATAAAGGAAATGAACCAGCCGAATATGGGGGTCGGCTCTCTTCCGTTTTAGATATTAAGATGAATGACGGGAATGATAAAAAATTTGGCGTAAGCGGCGGAATCGGACTTATTGACTCGAGAATCAATGTAGAAGGTCCGATTGTAAAAGACAAAGGTTCTTTTTCCATTTCTGCAAGACGAACTTATGCAGACCTGTTTCTGAAACTTTCCAAAGACTCGTTGACTAAAACGGCCAGCCTTTATTTTTACGACTTAAATGTCAAAGCCAACTACCAGATCAATAATAACAACCGGATTTTCCTGTCAGGCTATTTTGGAAAAGATGCATTGGGCATCAGCACCTATGGCCTCAACTGGGCCAACACGGCAGGCACCTTTCGGTGGAACCACCTTTTCAATCAAAAACTATTTTCAAACACATCACTTATTTATAGCAATTACAATGACAACGTTGCCATTGACCGCACCAATAGCATTAACATAGAATCAATTATTCAGGATTTTAGTCTAAAACAAGATTTTCAATACTATGCCAGTGTGAACAATAAAGTAAAATTCGGATATAATTCTACGTATTACCAGATAGTTCCGGGCACTTTAAAATCAGGTTCAAGCTCTTACAATCTAACCAACAAATATTGCTGGGAAAATGCAGCCTATCTCTCTGACGCGTTTGACCTTACCAACAGGTTTAAAATGGATTTAGGCCTTCGTTTAACGGCCTTCAGCCTTCTCGGCCCGGGTACTTTCCATACCTATAATGCAGATGGGAATGTATCAGACAGTACAAATTATGCTTCCGGAAAATTTATTAAAACTTATTTTAACCTTGAACCACGTTTGGCCTTTACTTATCTGTTGACAAATAATAGTTCCATTAAGGCATCCTATGACAGAAACACACAGAATCTGCACCTAATTACAAATTCGACAACAAGTAATCCAACAAGTTTATGGTTCCCAAGCAGCAACAATATGAAACCAGAAACGGCAGATCAGTTTTCTTTCGGATATTATAGGAACTTTAATGACGATGCCTACGAATTGTCTGCAGAAATATATTACAAAAAGTTTGAGAACCTGATAGATTACAAAAACGGAGCACAATTGAATTTCAACGAGGATGTAGAATCGCAGCTCCTATTTGGAGGGAACGGCAGGGCTTATGGTCTTGAGCTTTACGCAAAAAAGAAATATGGTATATTTACAGGTTGGCTTAGTTACACTTTGTCGCGGGCGGAACAAAGGTTTGAAGGAATCAATTTGAACCATTATTATCCTTCTACCCAAGACAGGACTCAAAATATATCCTTGGTAGGCATTTATGATTTTTCCCCGAAATGGACATTTTCAGCCAACTGGGTTTATTTAACAGGGAATCCAGTTTCCTTTCCAAGTGGAAAATACCAGATAGACGGAGTCGTCCTGAATTATTACACAGAACGAAACGGCTACAGAATGCCCCCTTATCACCGGCTGGATCTTTCCGCCACTTACATTCTAAAGAAAACAGCCACCAAAGAGTCAAGCTGGACCTTCTCTTTATACAATGCCTATAACCGTTCCAACGCCTATAGCATTACCTTTCAGACAGATCCGGACAATCCCCAGCGAACGGAGGCTGTCCAGACTACCTTGTTTAAGATTGTACCTTCCGTTACTTATAATTTTAAATTCTAACGGTTATGCAAACACGATATAATATTTCCGAATACCTGAATAGGATTTATATCATAACCTTTCTTATTGGTCTAAGCTCTTGCCAGCAAGTAATCAATGTAGACCTGAATTCAGCTTCGCCTAAAATTGTCATCGACGGAAGCATTTCAGATCAGTCCGGTCCGTATACGGTAACTTTATCTCAAACGGTCAATTATGACCAGGACAATACATTTCCACCTGTTACAGGAGCTATTGTTGTCATAAGCGACGATGCGGGAAATGTCGATACGCTAAAAGAAGTTACTGCCGGCACTTACCAAACCTCCAAATTGCAGGGTGTTCAAAACAGGACTTATACGCTGTCCGTGACCAGCAATGGCGAGAACTATTCTGCGACTTCGACCATGCCAGAGTCTGTATTCATTTACAACATTGTTGTAGCAAGTGGATCTGTTTCAAATGATCTTAGTCTTTTAGTCAGCTTTTTCGACACTAAAGATGTTGATAATTATTATCACATTTTTGAAGAGATTACAAGAGTTCAGTCAGCAAGCAGAGATACTACACTTCATACCTTGGGCACTACTATTTCCGACCGCCTCAGTGATGGCGAGGAAATAATCTTTTCACTGTCATCCGATCCGCATCAACTAAAAGAGGGTGATACCGTTTTGGTATCTCTGCAATGTGTTGATAAAAATGTATACAATTATTTCAGAACAGCACTGCAAAACGGAAGTACGTCGACGAGTTTGTCCAATCCGGTCACGAATCTTTCAAATGGTGCTTTGGGCTATTTCAGTGCGTATGCCGTACGGTTTAAAAAGATTATAATACCAAAAACAGCATCAACAGATTCCATCTCGAATTAGTTGAGCGCTTCCGTTGTCCGGCGGCATGGCATTCCGGCTCCTGTTCGCCCGTCCTTGTGAATGCTTGATTCATTCAGAAGATTCACTATGCTTCCATTCACATGATTTTGTCCTTTGCGCGAATAGCAAGCAATCAGACTCTTTGAATTTGCCATTTTCATTCTCTTAAAATTAAATGTCAAGCTTTCGTTCACCTAACCACTTCACCATTGCCGGATCTCGATGATCGAAAAACAAACTCTTTCCTGTATCAAGAGTTGTAATAGTTTTCATTTCTTCTGCATTTAGTTTAAAGTCAAAAATACAGAAGTTCTCAACGATACGTTCTTTACGCACTGATTTGGGAATAGCCACGACACTCCGTTGAGTCAACCAACGAAGAATAACCTGTGCAATGGATTTGTTATGTTTCTGACCAATTAAAGCCAAAAGTTCGTTTTTGAAAATATCATTCCGTCCTTCGGCAAACGGTCCCCACGCTTCTATTTGAACCTTATTTTCTACCAAAAACTTTTGAGTTTCGATATGCTGATTGAAAGGATGAGTTTCTATCTGATTGACTGCCGGAATAACCTCATTGAATACAATCATATCCATTACCCGATCCGGTGGAAAATTGCTAATACCGATGGCTCTTATTTTTCCTTCCTTGTACAATTCTTCCATTGCACGCCAGGCACCGTGTACATCGCCATAAGGTTGATGTATCAGATACAAATCCAGATAATCCAGCTCCAGATTTTTCAATGATTTTTCGAAAGCCTTTTTAGCCCTTTCATAAGTCACATCCTGTACCCATAGCTTGGTGGTGATAAAGAGTTCAGCTCTTGCTACACCACTTTTTTTGATGGCTTTTCCTACAGCTTGCTCATTACCATAAGCAGCAGCAGTATCAATGAGCCGATATCCGGCATCGATAGCATCAAGCACACTTTTTTCACATTCATTGGCATCGGTTACCTGATATACACCGAATCCTAAAAGGGGCATTTCTATACCATTATTTAATATCACTTTTTCCATATTCTCTGTTGATTTTATGTATTCCTTTCTATGAAGCAAAATTAAAACAAAAGCCGTGGAGAATAGTTTTCTCTAAGGCTCAAATAATTTTGTTCGTAAGCTCATGTATCTTATTAATTGAGTCCACTTTAAAAAGTGGACTCAGTATTTATCAATCAAGAGATATTCAGCGCAATTTGATGTCTTTTTGTCCGGAATTCATTTGCAATTCCAGAACACGATTAAGGCTAAGTTCTACATCATCCCGCAAAGCGTACGTCCATCCAGTGGTATGGTTGAAGGCGACCTTGAGAACGGACGCAGGGAATGCAGATGACCCATACATCTTTTCCCAATGAACGACAATTTGTCAACAGGTGATAATTGCTTTATTGAAATACGGTTTTGTGCTGCCCATTGTTCAAACACCTTGTTACCCCATTTGTCAGGCAGGGAGTCGGCAATGAATGGAGGAAGCCCTTGAAAGAGTTTCTCTTTATTGCCGGTGATTGGGTGCCCTTTGGCTGTATTTCCCTTCACAGAAGCTGTCAAAGGTGCGATGTCTGTCCCCTTTTTGATAAAAGTTGGATTGTAGCTGAAAACGGCTCTGCGATTTCTCTCATCCCAATAGAGTTGACCGACTTCCTCTTCATTCAGTACGACGCTGACAATGTTATTTACCATGTCTTATTCTTTTAGGCCTATTCTTGATAACTTGTTGCATAGCGTATGGTGACACAGGAATTTCCGGCAGAAGTTCCTGTACATGATCCAAACAGTCTATTGCCCGGAGCAATCCCAAAAAACTACCCATGGTGATATTATACATCTTCCCGTTCTCAAACTGGCGTAATGTCACCACGCTCATCCCGGCCTTGTCTGCTGCTTCCTGCTGGGTAAGCTGACAAGACAGGCGATATTCCTTAAAGCGCTTGCCAAGTTGCATGACTATTTCCGCATTTGACAATGCCAATATGTTATTCTGCTCATCCATATTGTAAAGATAAACATATTTATGGTTATTAGGTAATAATGATCATAAAAACAAATATATTTATGGTTATATATTGAGACAAACAAATAGCCTTGCAGTCATCAGGCGCGTTCACTGCGTCCGTTCTCAAGGTCGCCGTCAACCATACCACTGGACGCCGTCCGCTTTTCGGGATTGTCAAGTCTGTTGGATAAATTAAATATTTAACGTAAAATATTTTCATTTTAAAAAAAATGTGTACATTAGCTCACTGTAACAATACCTGAAAAACCCGAGTCTTTTCACGAAAAGAACAATCGTTTAACAAGTAAACGGTTCTCAAACTGATTGCTGTGCCATGAATAAAAACAGATTATTATTCCTTATCTCAGTGATTTTTTTCCCCTTGTTGTTGCAAGCCCAAAACAACGACTATACCTCTAAAGTGAATGAGATATTACAATCTACTGATGGTTTTGAATTGGAAGCGGAATACAACAGGGTAAAAAAGGACAGTTTACCAATGTATGTCAGCAATTTATACGAAATGAGACTTGCAATGCTTTTCGATCAGGATGAAAAAGTGTTTAATCTCATTGATACACTAATATTTAAGTATCATAATAAGTTAGGTTCGTTCTTCGTAACTGAACTGATTATCAAAAAGGCAAATATTTTCGCAACTGACGGACAGTATGCCGGGGCGGCAGATTATATTAGAAGTAATCTCCATTTAGTTAGTAGTCATGATGATTCGACTTATCTTATTCAACGCGAAGGCCATTACAATGAAATGCGGAATGTCCCTGCTCCAGAAATAATCCGCCCACATAAAGATTGTGAAATTACATATTCGTTATACACAACCTCAAAAGGAAGAGAATATATTGTACCGGTTGTCATCAATGGAAAAACCTATTCGTTTATATATGACGTCTGTGCTGGAAATACATTCGTTACAGAAAAAATGGCAAAAGACATGGGACTTCAAATTATTAATGATGACCATGTTTACGGAGGTTCAGCTGGCACTTCATGCAAAAATGCAACTATAGACAGCATTGTGGTTGGTGATATAGTTTACAGACATCCTTTAATACAGATTGAACCTGTAATTGATTCCAAAATGGCAAACTTCGGAACACTTGGGAATCCTTTTATGAAAGGACTTGGTTCATTTACCATATATCCGGCTAAACATAAAATAGTTTTCCCATATAAAACGAAGTCTTCTCATAAGCAGCATAATATGATGTATGGGAGAGGATTGTACTTTTTGCAGGCACATTCGGGGAAGGAGAGGCTATTGTTTACATTAGATTCGGGATCGAATACCTCCGTATTACTGTCTCCATATTATCAAAAACACAAAGAATGGCTTGACCAGATTGGAATAAAAGATACTATTACATTCACAGAAGCGGGAAAAAGAAATTTTCAGGAATTTATAAAATTAAAGTCCATGCCGGTAACAGTAGGCAAAACAAATGTTAGTATAAAAAATGTATTAGTGTTTCCAAATCTACACTTTGATGCTTTTGGAGATCAGCAAGGAGTATTCGGGACAAGCTTTTTTGATTGTTTCCAGAAAGTGACGGTTAATTTTAAGGATATGTATGTAGGAGTAAAAAAATGATAGTTTAAATAAAGACATGAGAAACGCGATTGTATATCTGATTTTTATAGCTGGATTTTTATTCAGTTGTTCTGAAAAACAACCTGAGATAACCTCGGCTGATTTTCAACGTTTGTTATTAGCCGATTCGATTGAGTCGATAAGTATATATAATGATGAGAGTGTTACAATCGTGACCAAGTCTCCAGATTTTAGTGGCGATAAATATACGCTCAAGATAAAGTCATCGAATCAATTCAGACAGAAATTGGATGCCATAACGAAAGTTTATATGAACACACATGCAAAACAACCATATTCCAGCATAGCCTACGTAAGTGGTTCACCTATTTCAAGAACACCCGGATTGATTGAATTAGTGTTGATGATTAGCATATTGGCATTGTTTCTGATTTCCGCAGTTGATATTTTAAGATTCCGATTTGTATCAGATGTCGAGAAGTTGATATGGATAGTAGTGGTGATCTTTGTGCCTATATTTGGTCCGATTCTTTACTTGTTTATTGGAAGAAAACAGAAAGTCAAAAGCGAGAAATAAAAAGTACGGACCCTAATGATTAATTTAATCAGCTATTCAACCAGTTGTAACTGCTTTATCGTTTATTATCAAACTGACAAGCACAATTAAAGCTAAGTTCTCGATCATCCCGCAAAGCGGACGGGCCGTCCGGCGGTATGGTTGACGGCGACCTTGAGAACGGACGCAGAGAATCAAGCATTCTCAAGGACGGGCGAACTGAGCCGGAATGCCATGCCGCTGGACAACGGGAGCGTTGTTCAGAAAAAGCAAATGACAAAAAGCGGATTAAAAAGTCGAATGGCCTTTTCTTCCAACCGTGATGGTGGTCACAAGAATGGGGCTTTGAGCTAAAGCCCATCTATTTATTTTGTTCATCAAAATATTTGAGAAAGAAACATCAGAAAACCTTTGTGGTATATCTTAATAGTATATATCTTTGTGATATAAAAACCACTGACTATGAAAACAGTTCTTTTGAAATTAGATGATTCGATATTCGTTGAGACAGAGAACATTCTTTCACAAATACAGAGGCCCAGAAATAGGTATATTAATGAGGCTGTAGAATACTATAATAAATTTCAGAAACGCCAGATTCTTGAAAAGCGGTTGCAGAGTGAGTCAGCATTGGTTATGAAAGAGTCCATGAACGTCCTTAAAGAATTTGAGGAGGTTGAAAATGTCCATTAATCAATTTGAGATTTGGATTGCTGATTTAAATCCACAGATAGGCACAGAACCAGGTAAGACAAGACCAGTTTTAGTCATTCAAACAAATTTGTTGAACAAGATTCCTCATCCTTCGACCATTATTTGTCCAATAACAACGAATGTCCAGAAAGATGCAGATATTTTAAGGGTTCACCTTAAAAAAGGTGTGACAAAGCTTCGTGAAAACTGTGATATTCTGATTGATCAGATTCGTGCAATAGACAACAAACGATTGATTAATAAAGTTGGAGATTTGCCTGCGGACTTGATTGATAAAGTAAAAGAGAATGTATTGATTGTCTTGGATCTTGATTGAATAAACACGCCGACTAATAATAATACATCTTCCCGTTCTCGAACTGGCGTAATGTCTCTACGCTCATTCCAACCTTGTTTGCTGCTTCCTGTTGGGTAAGCAGACAAGACAGGCAAGGAATTCATGGAACACAATTAAAGCTCAGTTCTCAATCATCCCGCAAAGCGTACGGCAGTCCGGCGGTATGGTTGACGGCGACCTTGAGAACGGACGCAGGGAATGCGCAGATGACTGCAAGGCTATTTTGTGAAGGCTCGCCAGAGACAAGCAAATAGCGCAGGAATCAAGCATTCTCAAGGACGGGCGAACTGAGCCGGAATACCATGCCGCCGGACAACGGAAGCGCTGCAAGGAAACGCAAATGGCAAAGAAATTATTTTTGAGCGGCAAATAGTGAAGCACCCTATGTTTCGTCAAAATTATAGAGATAGCTTCCGCCGAGGATGAAGAGCCGAGGGTGGACAGTCCTTGCAAATCACCAGAATCTTGTATATCTTTAGTTGAAACACTACATGGAATTTTATATTTCGCTTTTTAATGGCTTAATACTATTTTTTTGGTGTTATATTTGTCTTTTAATAGTTAGGATCATAAACTATGAAAAAAGGAATAATAATCTTACTCGTCGTTTTATATTCCATAATCCCAGCAACTCAGGCAAAGAACCGTTCTTATGCATCAAACCCGGCAAAGAACGTAAATTATTCGACTGCCTACAGTTTACCCAACGGTATTGGAATGAACGCTAAAAGATTGGGTTCTATAGATTCCATTGTAAAAGAAGGCATAAAGCTTAAGGTATTTCCCGGTTGTCAGATCTTTGTTATGAAAAATGGTAAACCTGTTTATGATAAATGTTTTGGAAACTACACTTACGAGACCTCACAAAATGTTAAGCCGACTACGATGTATGATCTGGCATCCCTTTCGAAGACGACAGGAACATTGCTCGCCATCATGAAACTTTATGATGATGGCAAACTCAAATTGACCGACAGGGCTTCCAGGTACATCCCTATCCTTCAAGGCTCAGACAAAGAGGATATAACCATAAAAGAGCTGTTGTTTCATGAATCAGGCTTACCAGCCTCGCTTTTATGCTATGAGCTGGCTTTTGCCTCAGCAAAAGACACGACGCATTCTATTCGTATCGGCAATGCGCTGTACAAAAAAGAGTGGGTATCCAAAGAGCCCTCAGCTAAATATTCATTGCAGGTAGCAGACAGTTTTTATTTGGACAAGCGCTTTCATGATGAAGCAATGCAGAAGTTAATTCATCTGCGCTTGAGGAGCAAGACCTATCTTTATAGTTGTATAAACTTTATATTATTGAAAGAAATTGTGGAAAATATCAATGGTATGCCTATGGATATATTTCTAGACAAAACGTTTTATGCCCCGATGAAACTAAAAAATATCACCTATTTACCTTTGCAGACTCATAAAAAGGAAGATATTGCCCCAACCTTAAAAAAAG
>Ga0302286_10002222_pt1 | contig 13606 bp, 14 predicted proteins | sample III_Fen_E2_3_FD_198765 | JGI IMG/M metagenome (GOLD analysis project Ga0302286, IMG submission 198765) | Peat permafrost microbial communities from Stordalen Mire near Abisko, Sweden - III_Fen_E2_3 | ecosystem: Environmental > Terrestrial > Soil > Wetlands > Permafrost | place: Sweden: Abisko...
AAATCCGAATGAATGGAAGTATCTGGGAGATAAACCCTGTATTGTTGATTTTTATGCAACCTGGTGTGGCCCGTGTAAAACGATAGCCCCAATACTGGAGGAATTAGCCGGTAAATACAAAGGACAGATTTACATCTATGAAGTGGATGTTGATGCCGAACCTGAGCTAGCAGGTGCTTTTGGCATTCAAAGTATTCCAACACTATTCTTTTGTCCAATGAAAGGTGACCGGCAAATTATGCAGGGAGGGATGCCTAAAGAATCGTTCGAAAAAGCAATTGCTGAGATTCTGTTGAAGAAATAAACATGGAAAATACAAAACAGGTTACCATAGAGATGTTTTATACGCTTACCTGCCCAAATTGTAAAATCCTGCAACGAATGCTTGATGATGTATTACCCGAATTTGGTGATAAGTTTGTGATGAAGAAAACAATGGCAAATGCACCATTCGGGATGCTTAAAACAATGAGGTTGGGTATTCATACTGTACCTACTCTTTTAATTAATAATGAAATAGCATTTAAGCAGGTTCCTGCAAAACAGGAATTAATTGAGAAACTCAACAGATACTAACGATACTAACATGGAAGAAAAGAAAAAACTACGTTGCCCGCTGGGAGTTCCCGGAGGAATAATAGCCACCTTAATCGGTTTGACAGGAATTATTTTGAACAGTGTAAACTTCAATCTTTCCGGTTTACTGGTATCGATAGCTTTGTTCTTGATGGGAGCACCTCTTGCCCGGGCTATGATGATGATACATTCGGCGAATGACCGGTTGGATGAGCTGGAACGGAAAATGGAAATAAAGAAATAAATCAGCCAATCACAAAGAAAGTTTGAGATTTAAAATTCACGGTGTTACATACAAAAAAACTATCAGATTCTTCTGATAGTTTTTTTGTATGTAACAAATACTTTGTAAGGGCTCTTGTATCGGAATTACAAATTGAGCAATATGCCCATAAGTTGCTGTTTGGTATGTACCCCGGCTTGCTGATACTTTACTTCCCCGTTTTTAAAGATCATTAAAGTAGGGACACTCTGGATATGATACCGTGCAGCTATCGCCTGGTTTTGATCGACATCAATCTTTATGACCCTGACCTTATCGCCAAGCTCATCAGCTACCTGTTTTAAAATAGGTGACTGCACTTTGCAAGGTCCGCACCAAAGGGCATGAAAATCAACGATGACAGGACGGTTTTCATTGACTATAGTATCAAAATTTGCTTTCATAGATAGTATTTATTGGCTCTTTAGGGCCGGATTAATTCATTGGCTGTTTTGTTGTAAAATTCCACCGACCAGGTATTGTTTTCAAATATGAGTTTATTGATACTCGCGTTCTTCAGTAGGAGTTTTAAATTTTTGAAATCACTCCCTAACACGCTGTATAAAATCGTATAGAGAACCCCTCCATGGGAAACTACAATAATCTTTTTACCGTAGAAATCAGTTGCAACCTTATTTAATGCAGCCATAGCCCGTTCCCGTAAATGTTCAAAGTCTTCCTGTCCGGGAACGATACCATCCGCAAACCTGATGAGACGTTCCTCCGGCAATAATCCTTCTGCCGCCCCATAACTGCGTTCCACCAACTCATCAACAAGGTGGATGGAAGGTATAGAAATTCTATTTGCTATAATCCGTGCTGTTTCCAATGCCCGTTTTAAAGGACTCGAAACCACTGCATCCCACCGCTCTGTTTCAAAATACCGTGCTGCTTCAATTGCCTGTTTACGTCCGGAAGCGTTTAACTCGGTATCCTCACCGCCTTGTAGTTTCCCTAACGCATTCCAGTCCGTCTCTCCGTGGCGAACCAGGCATATTATTGTTTGTTTTGTATTTTGTTTATTCATTTTTTTTGTCTTATGTCAAATGTCTAATGTCTGATGTCTTGGCTCTTGGTTTTTAGTTCTTTGACCTTTGTCTACTTTCAATACAAAAAGTAGATAAAAGTCAGGCTGATCACTGCAATAAAGAACCAAAGGATCAGCCCCAATACGAGTGGTTTTACCCCTACCATTTTAATGGTTGAACGGGATAGCCCTGCCCCGATAAAGAAAAGGGTCAGTGTCAGACATTGTTTGGCAACAGAAACAATCCCATGGGTCAGGACTGTTGGTATTTGCAGATAGGTGTTTAATACCATGGCAACTATAAAAAACAGAATAAACCAGGGAATAAATACTTTATCACCTTTCGATTTAAAATAGAACGATGTGAATATCGACAGGGGAATAATCCATAAGGCACGGGTCAGTTTTACGGTAGTTGCCACTTTTAAAGCTTCCTCGCCAAAAGTAGCACCGGCACCCACCACAGAGCTTGTATCGTGAATGGCAATGGCTGCCCACATGCCAAACTGATGTTGCGAAAGATGCAACCAATGGCCTAAAACAGGAAATAAAAACAAGGCGATAGCATTCAATACAAAAATGGTAGCCAGTGAAACGGACATCTCACTTTCTTTTGCCTTAGCAATCGGACCTACTGCTGCTATGGCACTCCCGCCACATATTGCTGTTCCCGAAGCAATCAAATACGCTGAGACATTGGGTATTCTAAGCCATTTTCCAATCATTATTCCCATAAACATAACACTGACCACCGAGAATAAAGTGAATAGCATCCCATCAGATCCTGCTTTTACCGAATCGAGTATATTCATGCCGAAGCCCAGCCCTACGACAGAAACCTGTAGTAAGTATTTGGAAGTGATTTTATTGAACACCGGGAAAGGTGTTCCAAGAGTCAATGCAAAAACCAATCCTAAGAATAAAGCAATTGGTGGTGACATAAATGGTGTTAAACAAAATATAGCTGCTAGTATATAAATGATTTCACTTGTCTTGATATTCCTGACTGAAAAACGGTTTTTATCCCGCTGCTCTCTGTTATTCATTGTTGGTTCATTCATTGTAATTTCTTTGTTTTTATAGGATACAAAGGTATTCTATATTAAAATAGCAGAGAAATAGTTATTCATTATGTATGATTACCTGAAGTTATAATGATTGGCAAAATTCATAAATAAATCAGGTAGAGTTTCAGCTTCTCCATAGGATTGAATGAAATGGAAATATCGTTCTATTGTAAGTCCATTTACATCTATAATTGTAAATTCTTTGTTTTTAAGCTCTTTTAAAATGGAATATATGGAGAGGAAAGCCATACAATTGGAATGTAACAAATATGATTTTATGCTTTCTGTGCTACCCAACTGCATTTCTGTTTGAAGTTGGGAAATTTTTATATCAAACGGTTTTAATGAATGTGCAATGACCTCTAGAGTCCCCGAGCCAGGCTCTCTCAACAGTAGTGATGTTTCAAGTAATTCATCCAGTTGAATCATCTCTTTTATTGCTGATGGGTGATTAATATTTGTAACCAATACTATTTCATCTTTAATAAATTCGGTATATTTAAATGATGCATTTTTAGATTGGCCCTCAATAATACCGAAGTCAATGTCCTTGTTTTGCAAAGCCTGTTCGATTTGTTCTGTGTTGTGAATCACTAATGTGACTTTTATCTCAGCAAACTTTTTATGAAATGCAGCCAGGACAGGTGGCAATACATATTGGGCTATAGTAGTACTTGCTCCAATTCGTAATTTACCAGTATGTCGTTGATTCAGGGTATTTAGTTCAAATTCAAGGTTGCTGTAAATTGTAAACAGTTGATTGGTATATTGCAGTAAGATCTTTCCGGCTTCTGTCAATCTTATTTTAGTTCCGTTTCGATCAAACAATTTTAATTGAAAATAATTTTCTATTTCCTGTATATGCTTCGAAACGGCGGGTTGGGTAATGCATAGTTCATCAGCAGCCTTTGTAAAGTTAAGGCGTTTGGCAACTGTATGAAAAACTTTTAAGCGAAAATCAAACATATTTGTGACGTTATTTCTAAATTACTTTAAATGTGAATGTTCCGCAATTGCTGACATTAAAAAGTCAGGAGCTGTACAGGGTTTCCAATTATCTTTACCTACGAAAGCCAATTCAGTTTCGGCTTCATTGATCAATTCGTTTTGCTCGTTATAAAGCTTATACTCAAACCAGATCCTGACACCTCTGATATTCTTCAATGTTGTTTTAACGGTGAGTTGTTCGTCATAGTGTGTCGCTTTTATAAACCTGAAATTCATTCGAATCACAGGACACATCACACCAGCTTCTTCCACCGAGTTATAAGAAACTCCTATACTGCGGAACAATTTCCAACGGGCTGTTTCGTAATGTTTTGCATATTCTGCATGATGCATGGTCCCCATCTTATCGGTATCCGGGTAGGTAACTCTAAATTTGTATTCGTGTTCAATCATAAACCCCGATAATTAATTGTGATTACAAACATGTCCTTCTTCGTGTCCATGAGCTGCACAATTGCTGCCACTGTCTTTTACTTTTCCGGCTAAATATTGCTGTACAAGTTCTGTTACATCGCCCTGGCAATTTCGAATTACATTGACTCCGTGAGCATTTAGTACGTTTACAGCACCATCGCCTATTCCACCGGCTAACATTGTTTTTACTCCGGTACTTTCAAATACTCCCGCAATATTCGATTTACATCCACAACCTTGTGGCGAATCCATTCTTTCTTCTGAAATAACCTGATTCTGATCTGAAACGGTGTAGATACTGTAAAATTCACAATGTCCAAAATGGGCATCAACCTGGTTGTTTCCTTTTGTTGGTACTGCAATTTTCATTTGATTCTATTTTTTAATTATAATGTATGAATAAAATAATGTAAAGCCGGTATGAAAAGATTTCAATCTCAGGTTCATATTGTCCAATGTGTTTTCATGTTTTTAGGGCTGCTTTTATATACGTTTTGCAATCAACATAAATTGTTCGTAGTTAGTGACTGTTTCATCAATGGTTCGGGATATGACATTGTAAATTTTCACTAATTTCACATCAAATCCTGCCTGAATAAATTGTTTGGATAATATGCCTGTATCAAAACCACAATGAGGTATTGGTTCAAAACGGTGAAAAGAACCATCTTCAGTAATTAAATCACCGACAACAACCCATGCGCCGGTTTTCGTAATAGTGGCTAAGTGTTGTAATGTTTTATCAATATCTGTCAGATGATGAAATGCCATAGCCGAGAAAATAAAATCAATATCCTGATTTTTATAATCAAATACCTCACCATGCAGGATTTCTACTTTGCTGTCATCGTGCAATTTTTGTTTTAATACCTCCAGCATCGATTCAGAAGTATCTACCAGAATGATTTTTCCAACCAGGGGTTCCACATTCAGTCCAACCAATCCGGTTCCTGCTCCTATCTCCAAGGCTTTCCAACCCAACTGTGGATTGATATGGAATAACATTTCACTCAAGAATTTAGTGGTCATGTCTATCTTATCGGGGCTGTCCCAATTAGCAGCTTTCGAAACAAAAGTATCGTTCATAGTCGATTGATTTTAAATTGTCATTAATATTGAAAAAGAATTGCTTGTATCCTGCGTGTCAGGCTTTATTTATAAGTGTCAATTCATCATTGCAGAAGTTTTTACAGTCCTTGCACCGCACATGATTCTCCAGTCCTCCTACCAGTTTAAAACAACGCTTGCATCGGAACCATTGTTTCTCGAACTGTACATTCCCCCCTTCAATCAATATCATTTTTCCTTCCACAAAAGCTGTTGCGATGGTTTTCCGGGCTTTTTCATAGATCCGCGTCAGGGTAGGACGGGAAACATTCATTTTCTCTGCAGCTTGTTCCTGATTCATTCCTTCATAATCGAGTAATCGGATTGCCTCGTATTCATCAAACAGTAACGATAATGTGCTGAAAGCATTCCGTTGGATGCCATAAGGCTTAAATCCCTGCATGAGTGGAGGATTGCATATTTTGCGTTCTTGTTTTGGACGGGCCATGTAAAATACTTGTTGATTTGTGAGTGCAAAGATACGAATAGTTATGAACATATGTTCGCAATAACCTGTTTTTTCTATATTTGATGCAGCAGACAGATCACAGTATAAATATGAAAACGAAAATTACGTATTGTTCTACGCCTTCAGTATTTTTATAGGAACAATTAAATGTCACATTTTAAATTCTCCAGTCCATTTTTTTTGATCCTAAAACGACTCATTCCAGTCCTCTGTTTATCAGATGGAAATCTCATCTGAACATCCAGGTGGAATGAAAATTGACATGAAATTGCTACACTTCTTAAAAAGCACATCTTCTGAATTCGGTCTTATTCTGTTTTATGTATAGAGGGGGTTCAGTGAGGGTTCAGTGAGGGTTTAATGAGGGTAAGGATAGGTAAACCTCATTGAACCCTCTCTATACTCCCTCTAAACCCCCTTTGAAAAGTCTCTGAACAGTGAATAAGTGATATTGTCATTCAGAATAAACTCCAGGGGGATGAAATGCAAAAAATGAAACAAAATCAGGAGTGATTTGGATTCAATTGAAGGATTGGCTTCAATAGACCCAACGTCCGTCAGCAGGCGGAGCTGTAAGGGAAGGTCAAAATAGGGGGTGTTTGTGGTTAAATCAGAATTCATTTATTCCGCCTGTTTAGTTGGAAATGTAATCTTTTGAAGAAATACAAGATGTAATTATTGATCTTTTAACCTTGAAACAGGCTAATTAACAATTATATACCCTAAACAAGGTATCTAAAATGCCCTACTGTGGGTATTTTAGATAGAGTATTCATCCACTACTTTTGCAATGTCGAAAGACACTTTTACGGACTGAATTTTGTCAATAAAGATATTATTCAACAATTATATTTATAAAAATGAAACAGGCTATATATTACAGTACAAAAAAAAACTTATTCGGGTCACCGGATAGACAACTGAGCTTATTCACCGGAGCAAAGCACTATTTATTGTTCGCAAAAATCACTTTCTCTTCAAAATTTCTTTCAACCCCTTCTCCTGTCATGCAAATGTGCTGTTGCAGCATGTAATGATGACTCTTTAACCAACTCTAAATCTGTCAAGTTAGCTTCTTGCAAAATTGAACTTACAAATTCAACCTTTACTAAATACAAATGTTTTGCCGGTCTTCCTGATCTGACAACTCCATGACTATACTCTATTTAGAAAAGTAAGATCTCGTAGATCAAACAAACCTGTTAACTGAAAAAATATTATCCACTTACTAAAAAATTCTATTTATAAACAACAGTGAATGTTCCCTTTCTCCATCTGTAAGCCAGTTGAGGGAGCACAAGCTATAATTCGAAAATTATATGGCAAAATTATTTATAATTTTTGGAAACGATAAAACGTTTCCAGGTTTTTCCTTTCGCAAAACAAGTGCAATAGTTCTGTTTGCATTTTTAACCATGACTTCGTTTGCACAGCAAATTGAAGTTAAAGGAACCATTCTTGATGAAGTTACAAAAGTTACTGTTATCGGGGCAACTATCAGGCTCAAGGGACAACAAACAGGCACTGTTACAGATACAAACGGTGACTTTAGTTTGAAAGTCAAAACGTTGCCGGTAACATTGTTAGTGTCAGCTATCGGATATAAGTATCAGGAAATTGATGTGTATGAATCGGTACCTGCTGTTTTTTATCTTTCCGAAGAACAAAACAGGCTGAATGAAGTTGTTGTGACAGCATTGGGTATTACCAAAGAGAAAAAATCATTGGGCTACACCCTGCAGGCTTTAAAGAGTAAGGATCTTGAGAATACGAATGAAACCAATCTTCTCAATAACCTGACCGGTAAATTAGCCGGGGTGCATATTACCAATTCACAAGGGGATATGGGATCTTCCCGTATCGTTATCCGGGGTGAAACCTCCATAGCCGGGAATAATCAGCCTTTGTTTGTTGTTGATGGAGTGCCGGTTGATAACTCCCAGTTGAATTCTGGTGGAGCTACCCGTGATTTTAAGAATGCTGTTGCCGACCTGAACCCGGAAGACATTGAATCATTAAGTGTCCTGAAAGGGCCTAATGCTGCGGCATTGTACGGCTCGCGTGCTGCACATGGTGTGATCCTGATAACAACTAAATCAGGGAAAGGTCAAAAAGGACTGGGAGTATCCGTTAATACAGGTGTAAGTTTTGCACAGGTAACAACATTGCCTGATTTCCAAAATGTTTTTGGGCAAGGTTCCAATGGTAAATTTAGTTATCTTGATGGCAAAGGGGGAGGTGTTAATGATGGGGTAGACGAAAGCTGGGGTCCAAAGATGGACGGCCGCCTGATTCCTCAGTTCTTTTCAAACGGAGCAGCAGTTCCTTTTGTGGCTCATCCCGATAATGTGAAAGACTTTTTTGAGACCGGACTTACTTTTAATAATGGTATTTCGATTGCAGGTTCTGATACGAAATACGATTTCAGGGTAGGAGTGAACGATCAGAAACAAAAAGGAACAGTACCTAATTCGGAAATCAATAAAACAAATTTCACTATCAACTCAAATTACCAGGTAACAAAGAATATTAAAGTGGGGGTAACTGCCGATTATATTGTTACAGATGCTCCGGCACTTCCGGGAGGTCCATCCGGTAACAGGGCGGCAGGGGTGATGTTGCAATTTCTGTGGAGTGGTCGCCAGGTGGATATGGGGCAGTTGAAAAGTAACAGGAATGTAAACTGGAATAACAGTTATTACAGTAACCCTTACTGGAATGCATATTACAATACTACCAGCCAACAACGAAACAGGTTGATAGGTGACATACACCTTGAAGCAAAGATACTAGATGGGCTTACTCTTAAATTACGGACCGGAACAGATTATTATAATGACCGGAGAAAATATCAAATCAAATATGGTACCAATGGTACTCCCTTTGGATCGTATGCCGAAGATGCCTATACTGTTGACGAGAAAAATACAGAGTCTATTTTGCAATATACTAAAAAACTGAATAATGATTTCAGTATTGATGCTTTAGCCGGATTCAACCTGCGTAGCCGTAGTTTTTCAAACAATTATCAAAAAGCACCACGGTTAGCAGTGCCCGATTTGTATACATTGACAAATTCACGGGATGCCTTGACTTCCTCAAACTCCTACTCCAGTTTGCTGGTATACAGTGGATATGCTTCCACACAGGTGGGGTATAAGAATTATGCTTTTTTGAATCTGACGGCGCGTAATGACTGGTCATCTACACTGCCACGGAATAACCGTTCTTATTTCTATCCATCGATAAACGGAAGTCTTGTTTTATCAGAAGCATTGCATATAGACAATAAAGCACTTGACTTTTTAAAACTTCGTGGCGGATGGTCGGAAGTGGGGAATGATGCCGATCCGTACCAATTATCAACTGTCTATAATTTTCAGACAGCTTTTGATGGCAACCCGATTCAAACATCCTCCCAAAAGAAGCTGAATCCTGACCTGAAACCTGAAACCACCCGTTCAACAGAGTTTGGACTTGAATCAAGCTTCTGGAAAAACAGGATTCATTTGGATGTAGCTTATTATAACACCAATAGTTTCGATCAGATCCTGGAAATAAAAACAACTGCAGCCAGTGGGTATACTTCCCAATTAATCAATGCCGGAAAAATCAATAATCACGGTCTCGAGATTCAACTGGATGTAACACCGGTACAGGTTCGTAATTTTAAATGGAATGTCGGTTTGAATTTTTCAGCCAATACCAGTAAAGTAGAAATCCTGGACTATGCAGGGCAAATTCAAAACTATACCATTGGTTCTTCGGGTGGTGTCGATGTATTGGCTTCTGTGGGCAAAGCATACGGAACCTTATTTGGAACCGTCTATTTACGGGATGCGAATGGGAATATAATTGTAGGAGCGAACGGATTACCAAAAGCCGACCCGCAGAATAAAGTATTAGGACACTATACGCCCAGCTGGTTGGGTGGGATAACAAATACATTCACTTACAAACATGTTGAACTTTCATTTCTGATTGATGCGAATGTAGGTGGTAAAATCTTTTCAGGAACCAACAGGACGGGCAACTATACCGGTGTGCTGGCACAAACACTCGCAGGGCGCGATGCAGCCCATGGGGGATTAAATTATTATTACCCCAACAACACAGGTAGCACAAAAACACTGCTGACTAGTGGTGTAACTCCTAATGGTGAAATCATCTATGATGATGGCGTTATTTTTAAGGGCGTTCAGGCTGATGGAACTCCAAACGGGCAGGTTATCAGTGCGCAAGAGTATTATAAAGCTTCCTATAATATCAGCGAAGCCTATTTATATAGTTCCACCTTTGTGAAATTAAGGGAAGTCAAACTGACCTATAATTTCAATAAAAGGCTGATTAAAAAAATTGGTCTGGAAGGAGCAAGCATAGCTGCAACTGGTCGTAATCTGTTCTTCCTTTATAAGGCGGTTCCAAATATCGATCCTGAAACGGCATTCTCTACCGGTAATGCACAAGGGTTGGAAAGCCTTTCTTTGCCGAGCACTCGTAGTTACAGCTTTAATCTCAATTTAAAATTCTAAAAAACAGAACTTATGATTAAAAATATATTCTATATTCTCATTGTTGCATTCTCATTGAGCTCTTGTAACAATCAACTGGATGACATTAACCAGAACCCCAATGCTACGGAAACTCCTCAAGCAGCGTATTTGCTGACAAGCTCATTAAAACAAGGTGCTGATTTATATTGGGGCTCGGAAAGTAATTTTAATTCCTCTTTATTGTTTGTACAACAGTGGGCAAAAATCCAGTATGCCGAACCAGATAGATATGATGTTTCCAATACTAGTTTTATAACGTTGTGGAACACCGGTTATTCGACTTTAATCACCGATTTGAATACTATCCTTGGTTTCACCGATCAACAGGCCAATTCTAACTTTAAAGGAATTGCACTCACTCTCCGGTCCTGGACTTTTTTACTGTTGACAGATGCCTATGGCGATATCCCGTACAAGGAAGCAGGGCTGAAAGTGACTCCTGCCTACAATACCCAGAAGGAAGTCTACCTCGGATTGCTTGAGGATCTGAAACAGGCTCAAATCTTGCTGAATACATCCAATGGTGCTGTAACGGGAGATTTGGTTTATAAAGGCGATGTGGCTAAATGGAAGAAGTTTGTAAATTCACTTCGTTTGCGTATAGCTCTGCGGATTTCGGACAGGGAACCTGCATTGGCAAAACAAGTTGTTATAGAAGCTACCACTGATGCCGGAGGGTTAATCAGCAGCAATAACGATATCTTTCAATTCAAGTATATTAGTTCTCCTCAACAAAACCCTGCTTCTGCCTGGTTCGAAACGCGTGATGATTATCGCATTTCAAAAACATTGGTCGATAAGCTTACAGGTTTGTCTGATCCACGGTTGCCGGTCTATGCGCAATTGCCTTCCGATGTCACTATCGGCAAATATGTCGGTGGTGCAAACGGATTATCAAACAGTGATGCCAATAGCCAGGGGTTTGCTAAAACATCCAAGCCTGGAACCTATTTCCTTACTTCCCAATCACCGGCTGTTATTTTTAGTTATTCAGAAGTGTTATTTGCACTCTCAGAAGCAGTAGCTCGTGGTTATATACAAGGTGATGCCGAACTGGATTATAACAATGCTATAATAGCTTCCCTCAATCAATTTGGAATCAGTAATGCAACAGTCATCACGAATTACCTGAATCAACCATCTGTGAAATTTGATGCCGTTAATTATGCAAAATCAATAGGAGAGCAAAAGTGGATTGCGTTCTTCGGACAGGGACTCGATGCTTTTGCCGAATGGCGCCGCCTGGATTACCCCGTATTGGTGGCAGGTCCTGCTACGGTGCTCGACGGAAAAATACCATCTCGATTCTTTTATCCGGGCACAGAACAGTCATTGAATGGTATCAGTTATAAGGCTGCAATTAGTTCCCAGGGTAAAGATCTGCTAACTACAAAATTGTGGTTCGATATTAAATAAAATAAAATTCAGAATATAAAACTAAAGCAATATGAAGAAATATCTTATATCCATTCCTTTGGTGCTGTTCATTAGTATAGGCGCTTACCTTTTTATCAGTCATAAAACAACTTATAAAATTGATGGAAAGATTAATGTCGATTCTACAACCATTTATCTCAAGGGCTTTAAAAACAAATTGTTTTATACCGTGGATTCGGCAAAAGTCGTGAATGGTACATTCAGTTTCAAAGGCTCTGTGAAACGTCCGGAACTTTTCGGGTTAACCACCGACCGGAATGAATCATTTAGTCCACATTATATTTTTATTGAAAACAGTACTATTAAGGTTGAAATAGATACTACCAATACCCGTTCTGCCACTATCTCGGGTTCGGAGTCCAATGCCCTTTTTGAAACATACAGATCAAAATATGACGGTTTCAAGATCGATTCATTGATTAAAGCTCATCCGGCATCTCCGGTTGTTGCCTATATTCTTTACCGTAATTTCACATCCAGCTTATCTGTAAAAGAAATTGAAGCCGACCTGAAGTTGTTTGATTCTTCACTGAATGATCTGGCTTATCTGAAAGAACTGAAAGATATAGTTGCCATTAAAAAGAAGCTGGAACCGGGATCGCCGGCCATAGATTTTTCGGGTACAACTCCTGAGGGTAAAACAATTAAATTGTCCGATTATTATGGTACGTACCTGTTGCTTGACTTTTGGGCATCCTGGTGTCCACCATGCAGGAAAGAAAGCCCGAATCTGGTGAAAATATACAATAAGTACAAGGCAAAAGGTTTTACGATCTTTGCCGTTTCACTCGACCAGGATAAGGAAAACTGGAAAAGTGCCATTGCTAACGATCATCTGACCTGGAACCATGTCTCGGATCTGAAGTTCTGGGACAGTGCACCTGCAAAAATCTATGCAATCCGAAATATCCCTTCGAATTTTCTGATTGATCCCAAAGGCAACATTGTCGCCCGAAACCTGTTGGGAGATGACCTGGACAAAAAATTACAGGAACTATTAAAATAAATTTTAGAATAGAATCAATAATGTTTACCTGAAAAGCACTTTGCAAGTCAATTGATTTGCAGGTGCTTTTTTGTTTTATACATTCACAAATGGCAATTGTATTATTTATTCCTGCTTTGAAACAACAAAAAACTGTTGAACTCTCCACTTTTATCCCCGGATTCTTCTTTCACGACAGATTCACCGGAAGGATAATTGAATTCATTTTGTCAAATCATTAAAATAGTTTCTGCATTTTCCATGTTAAGTTGATTTAGGATTGAGTATTTTTAAATTTAATTCAGGCAGTTTTCTATACATTAACGTTATAAACAAACCTCAATATCTGATTTCTGAGCCCATTATTTAACCAAATTCAATAAAAAACAAAAATAATGGCCTGAAAATTTGGCTCGTACCTACTTGTTTTTGTTATTTTGCACCCGATTTGAACCAACCAGTACCTAACTATTCGATTTATGTCTAAAAATCTTGTTATTGTAGAATCCCCGGCGAAAGCCAAAACGATAGAAAAATTCCTGGGTCAGGATTACCATGTGATGTCCAGCTTTGGCCATATACGGGATCTGGCAGAAAAGGGATTAGGTATTGATTTCGAAAATAATTATGAACCACAATATGTTGTTTCTTCCGATAAGAAGAAGTTAGTCTCCGAATTAAAGAAAGCCAGTAAGGAAGCC
>Ga0302286_10002223_pt1 | contig 13603 bp, 23 predicted proteins | sample III_Fen_E2_3_FD_198765 | JGI IMG/M metagenome (GOLD analysis project Ga0302286, IMG submission 198765) | Peat permafrost microbial communities from Stordalen Mire near Abisko, Sweden - III_Fen_E2_3 | ecosystem: Environmental > Terrestrial > Soil > Wetlands > Permafrost | place: Sweden: Abisko...
ATTAAAACACTTTTACCATTCCATTCACAGCCAATAGCATTATCCCATTCAAATTTTAAAATTTTCATTTTCAATCTTCCATAGGAATAGATACAATTGATCCACAAAATGGACACACTATAAATAAGTGTATCATTCTACAACTTGCACATTTTTTCTCTTCCATAATTAGTCCCATTCTTCAATAGTTAATTCTCTGTTTTCTATTCCACATTTTAAAGCGACAAATATATCACAATGATACATAATTACTCCTCCTTCATCTATCATACAGGTATTACCCATCATGGCTTCATTAAATTTATCCATATTAATATCAGGATAATCTTTTAAAAGAGTTTCTAATTCATCATTATGAAAACCATATTTACTTTTAGTAGGATATTTATAAACTTTATCTTCTAATTTCTTATATAAATGGTTACTTGTACATCTATCACAGAATTGTGGAGGTAATTTAATTTCTCCTTTCGCTGCTAACCATTGTTTATCTGTAAAATATCTTCCTGTTGTAATGATAACATGACATTGAGAACAGAGTAATGCACCTTGTCCTCCGTTTAGCTTAAAAATTGCTTTCTTCATAGTTTAAATATTTGTTCTCCTACAAGGTAACGATCCTTGCCCCACGCCTTAAAAGGGCGTTGCCTACACCTGTTTGCCATAGGAGAATTTGTAAGAGGTACTTATTGTACCTCTTTTTTATTCATTAAAATAATTTTTACTTTGTAATAAGTTATTAATAAATCATTAGGATTTAATAGAATATCAATCCTATTTTTCCATTTTGAATCCATTAAATCTCTTATATAATAAACACCACTATGTTTTCCAATACCTTGAATCAACACTGAATCACCATAATTAAAGAGTTTCTTTAAATCATGACTAACAGCAATAACTCTATCCAGTTTTGGATTTGTTTTAGTTATTTTAAAACCACTTTTCGTATAAAAATCAATAGTACTACGGTTTTTTATAGTATAAGTAGTTGCAGTTACAACCAGAGATTTTTTTAATTTCTCTTTTATAGGAAGTTTAATAACTTTTACTTCTGCCATTGTTATTGTACAGAATAAAAGTAAAATACAAAATAAAATTTTCATAATAAAATCTTAAAATTCAGAAAGAAGTAACATCTCTTTATCCCATGCACCGAGAATATACCAATAGAAACCAAATGGACTTTGAGCTAAAAGAATTGGATCTCTTTTTCCATATGCTTTCTTAAAGTTATCATCTTCTGCAATAACATAAAAAATAGGTTTTTTACCACAAACTTCCATCACTTTATCAGTATAAGTTTGCATTGTTTTTATAGCTTCAACAGGGAAATCAGGAATGAAAATTTCAACAGCTTTGCGGACTAATAAATGTTTATCCAAAACTTCTCCAATTTTTTCATCAGTAGTGACTTGAAATCCCTCAAAATATTCTTTAAATTCAGTATATTTTTTTCTATTTTCAAGACATTCTAATAATCCATTAACTTCTCTTTTAGAATATTGATTATTAATCAATTCTTTTTTTGAAAGAACAAGTTGAATTTTTTCCTCAATACAAGCTAAATCAAAAAATGTTGGAGCAGTTTCCAATTGATTTACAACATCTATTGGTTTAACTGTAATCTTCATTTTAAGAGCTTCTAGTTGAGGAGAACCTGGTGCAAAAATAGTTTCTGAATATCGGTTATAATTACCATAACTAGCTTCCCATCCTAGAAAATCATAAAGATAATCTTTACTTAATTCTCCATTAGGATCCATTACAATCATCTCAGGATTTTTATTTTCAACTGATCTTTTTTCTTTCCACTCTTGAAACTCTTGCATTTCCTTTGAAGTTTTACTCCAAGGCCAAATAATTTTAAACATAATTAAATTTTTAAATTAATAATCTCTGAGATAAGTAAGAGAATCTAACTCTTTTTACTTTGTTTTGCAGACAAAAAGTGATACAACCACCCCACTTATCATTTATATCTAACAAATTGAATAGGTAAAAAACAAACATCCATAATGTAATACCTGATCAAATCCTATAACTCTAAATGCACCATATTGTTTATTTTCAAATTTCTTATGCACAATTTTACTTGTAAAATAATCAATTATAGTATGAAGAATTAGGTTTAAACTTATAAATAAAAACAGTGCAGAAATATTTTTAAATTGTAATACAGGAACTATAAAAACTAGTAATCCTAATACCACACTATAAATAACTGTATGATCTGTCAGTTTATCAAAACTATTCCATTTACTAGTAGCCAATTTCTTATTTTGACAAACAAAATCTGCAATCCAATGAATGCAAATTAATAAAAATGCCTCTATCATTTAATTTTATTTATTATATACAATAATTCATTTTCTAATTTGTTAATATTTAATACATCAAATGAACAATGAATTGAAGAACAGTCTAAATTATCCCCAATATAAATACTTAATTCAATCATCCATAAATAATAACGTAAGTCCTCATTAGAAGAATATAAATAAGGATTATTATATAATAATTTAGATTTAAATTTTATATTTCCATTCTTATCAGTTGCTAGTCTAATTAATAACTCTTTTTCTTTTGAAATTTTATTAGAAAACATGACCTAATATAAATGAAATAAATGCAATAATAATAATACCTATAAATTTTAAGATAGATATAAATATCCAAGTTTGGTGAGTTGGGGGAGTGCTTGTATCTTTTACAAATGATAAAAATAATCCCAAAGAACAAAGTAACAAAATTTCACATAAAATAATTGAAAATCCCATAATTAAATTAATTTTAAAGCTGTTTGTAATCCTATTTCTAAACCTTCTTCATAATCTTCAATACCATTAATATAATAGTGTTTATAAACTGGAGGATAATGAATATACACACTCCATCTAGGATTAGTTATTTTATCATCATACCATAAAAGATAAACTTTAATATTATGCACATCTCTCAACCATTTTTATAATCTTGCCTGAGTATCTTGTAAATATGTATCAGCATTTTTAAAATAATATCCATTAATAGTACATCCTGCAAATATCTGTGGATATCCTTTTTCTTTTGCTAACATAGCGGTTTCAATAGTAAATGAATCTTTCATTTTATAAGTTTAATAAATAATTGAGGAAGTAGTAGGGGTTCAACCCACGCACCATTCCTGGCACCTCTGATTTCAAGTCAGGTACATTAGCACTCTGTCATACTTCCATTGTGGGAAAGGGAGGATTCGAACCTCCACAAATATTGCCACGTAATATACGTCTACCATTGCATCACTTTCCCATGCGTTCTCCCAGGTTCAATTTCCTTCGATTGGGAGAACTTTTGTATAATCATATTCAGGGATCTTTAGTTTAAAGCTATTTATATAATTGTCTTAACCACTTGACGACGGGGCCATTTTTATATTAATTGAGGCCCCGACGGGATTCGAACCCGCGATGTTATAGTTTTTTTCCTCCTGATGATATATACGTATAAAAATCAAGCTAAGTTTGTTTGGACAACACTAAAGTTAATATTCGTGGCGAATAATTAAGCTAATGTTAAAACTCAGGCTTGACCAAATATTGTGCGCTTGGAGGGATTCGAACCCCCATACGAAACTTTCTCTCATATCGTACTAACCCAAGGGTTTTCCTTTTAAATGTTAAGTACAATATCCTTTCGGGTAACTTCCTCTTCATTAAGTAATATGCATTATGGTATTTGTTTCTCCGTCGGTTAATCCCGACTTCTTGTGTGCCCATTTACTAGGTGCGTCTACTCAATTCCGCCACAAGCGCATATAATAATTAACCTTTAAAGATAAATCCGTAGATTTTCTCGGCTGTTAATTCAGATTCAACTGCAACGCAATCATTACAATCTTTTAATGCTCCAGTAACTGCAACAATAAGATCACTTCTTCTCTTCAAAGCTCCAGCTCTTTCTCTTTGTGACCATTGTCCAGAGAATGTTTGCAATGTATAATCCCCAAGATCCTGAGGAATAGTTCTGAAAGCTTTCTGAGGAGTGTAATTTGTCACACCATGACGGAGATTTGGATCTTCCAGAATATACTCTTCTTTTACAGTTGTTTTTGAAACACCTGATACAAGAGGAGATTGAAAAATTCTTCTTCCATTATGTTCTTCCAATGTAGATGGATCCCAAATTGCAGCATCAGATTTTACCGGTATGTTTGCAAGAAGACTTTCTAGATTACCCATATCATTACCCTCAAGTAATGTCTTTAACCTTAAAAGTTCAAGGGAAGTAAACTCTCCCCAATCTTCTCCATTCACAACCAAATGAGCTTTCGCTAATCCAGAAGCATTAGTCTTCTCTTGAGAAAACAGTGCATCAACGAAATCTTTTGATTCCTGTAAGAACCAATCAATTTTCTCATCTACTGTAGTGATGACTTTGGTATACTTTCTTTTTGAAGGTTCATCAATTGTACCTTCTTTAGGAATATAAGTATTCCTTTCACCTAAAAATGCTCCCTGTGAATTAGTAAAGAATTTCGTAAAATCCTCAACCATTCTTTTGTACTTAGCTTTTAAAGCATCAGTAACGGCCAATAACGTGTTTAACTTTTTCATTTTCTACTTTTCATTTTTAATATTAACATAAACATAACATCGAGGAGAGATCCATATCCGACATGGATCCATTTGCATGAACGATCTGCTTAGCAGGCAGTCTCAGTATCCTCACTGATTATACTCTCCATATTTATTACTTTTTCTAAAATAAATTCTTCTCAATTGTGGGCAATTGCTCCATTTGTATTCTTTTTAAAAGGATAATTAAAACTTATATAAGTATCATTTAAAATGGAATCAATGGAAACTAATAATAACAAATTTGCTTCTATATTATATAACGCAAAATAATCTACATCATCTTTGGTATATTTATATCTAGTTGCTTTACCACCCACTCCAGTTGTAGTAGTGGAGATACTTCAAATTAATTTATTATCTTTTATTATTTGAGAAGTTTTACATTGAACTCTATTTAATTTACCATTAAAATCTGCAATTAAATCACAATGCTCATTTTCCCCGAAAGAAACATATATTGGAATTTGTCTTTTTACAAATTCTGCAATAGTCACTGCCTCTCCCACATTTCCAATCCTTTTTGTATTCATTTTTACTTATTAATAATCCTCTTAACCACTTGAGTATTCTTCCAGTTACCTTTTATTTTCATTTCGAAAAAGGTTAAAACGCGGTGACTTTTAATAGTTTCCCCTCTATAGAGCAGAATATCGGACTCAAACCGCTTCCTCTGGTTGGAGGCCAGATGCTTTATCAATTAAGCTATATCCTGCAAATTCGCCAAAGTGTACTGTTTTGACTAGATTTTTCGGTTTCTTCTCTATAGAACCTGCGGTAATCTTACCCCATTTTAAGATAAAACCCTAAGATAGTGTAGGATTGACACTATAATTTTAAATATCCGTTATAGATAATGTCATTTCTAAATGTTCTCCGGGATAATCATCTAACATTTCACTAACAATTTCCTCTACAAGAGTTTCTGCATCTTCTTTAAATTCTGCGTTATAAAGATCATCAGACACGATAAAAACAACTTCAATCTTTTTCATAATTTTAAATTTAATAATTAAACTTGAGCCCCATGCCGGACTCGAACCGACGACCTTTTGAGTACAAAACAAACGCTCTAACCAGCTGAGCTATAGGGGCAAATAAGTGGTGAGAAGCCACTAAATGTTGTAAGGAGTCGCTGCAACATAATTGTAGCCAATTAAGTAACAAACCCTCTACTTCTGAACATAAACTTTCCTTTCTCAAGGGACAACATTTTAATATTTTATAATAAATTGATAGATAAAGATTGTGCACATCTCTTATCCATCAATTTAAAAGATTATTTCCCTGACAAAGGGTATCTACGTCAGGTTATCAACCTGACAGATAGATTTTTTCTTGAAAATCTATGAAAAACAATTTTCAGTCACGAAAATATTTTAAAATTCTTTTTATTTATTATCTAAATATTTTAAATATAATACTAATTTATATTTATCAACGAGCAATTCTTGTAAATCATCCAACAATATAATTAGTTCATTAGTAATACCATTAAGAATATCATCTTTCCATTCCTCACCAATTATAGTATTAGGAGTAGCACCAACTAACATTGCCAATTTCATCTTTATATTACTAATTTCTATATCTTCTTCATTTATTTTATCTTTTACAAGACTTTCATTCTTATTGTAATCCTGTCTACTTAAAAAAATATTTGCTGTAAAATCAATTCCCCAACTCATTGTTTTTCTCTATAAAATTTGTATTTGTTGCAACTAAATCTAAAGCTGTAGCAATTATTTCAATTGCTTCTTGTTTAGCTCGATACTGAACAATTTTAGCAATAAAAACACTTAAATTATTTGGCTTATAATCTTTGTATTCCCAACCACAACTACATGGTGTATCCCAACATTTTAAACAATCTGATAACATATTTATAAATTAGAAATTTGTAGCGAGTACGGGAGTCGAACCCGTCTTTGCAGGTTGAAAACCTGACGTCCTACCGATAGACGAACCCGCCATTTAAACCTTACTTTATTAGTAAGATAATTTATAACTAAGAAGGGACAGTGTCCTAGGACTATTCCCCTCTTAGTTAGGTGCAAGTGTTTGATGACGAATCTTTGAGACATATCACTTGCATTGCCTCTAACAAACCTTCCGTTGTTTGTTAAGTTACAGTAGTTTCTCTGATGTGAAAACTACAAGTCCAATCTCTCTTACAACGAAGATGGCGTGTTCATTAGAACAATTTTTGAGGAATGTCAACCCCTCGTACCCCAAGTGGGTATCGAACCCACACGCCCTTCGGCAACAGTTTCTAAGGCTGCCCTGTCTACCATTCCAACATCAGGGTATTTTACTATTATATTTCTGCAGCTTCTCTAATAAGATCTGCATGATCAAATGCAATATCATACATATGTAAATCTTCCACATGTACTAATTTTACTTCAGCAACTTCTAAAGGATCTAACTTAAAATTAAAATCATTTAAATTAAGATTATCAATCCAAAATATAGAAGAAAATTCTATGTTTTGTTTTCTTATTGGTACATCATTAATTTTAAAATTTAATTCAGTGTAGAAATTATCTATTAATTCATTTAAATCCAAACCAATTTCTTCTTTTACTTCTCTAATAGTTGCTTCATAAATAGTTTCATCCCAATCAAGATATCCAGATGGAATACACCATTTTCCTGGAGAATCCATCATAAATTGTGATCTCCTTGTTAATACAACATAAGTATTAAAACCAGTACAACTTTTTATAAAATTCAGAATAATAGCATTAACTGTTATAGATCTTGAAGCAAATATTGGACCATCCTCTGTTTCATATCGTTTATTAGGTCTTCCCATAACTAATTCTTTAAATCTTTTAAAGAAGTACTCTTAAGAATATTCTCTTGATCTTCTTGTATTAATAAATCTCCAATAAGCAAAATAATATAAGGAGGAAATTCTAATTCAGTTAATCCATCAAAAATATCATAATCACTGTAGATTCTACTTCTCATAGATTCATAAGCGATTCCAAACGAAGGAACCTTAAAAGCTTTTTCTTTTAATTGTTCAAATTTAAGTTTAGTTTCTAAATTCATATAGTTTTAATTAAAATTTACCACCAAAATATTCCACCCCATATTGCTAAAAACAATAGAAGTATTAGACACCAAAATACATTTACAAGAATGCTTATATCACCATAGCTACTGCCTCCATCAGAATGATCTTTAAAGGTGAAGTTTAATAAAATAAGTATTATTATTAATGCAAAACCATTATACCAATGTATCATCAAAACTTTATAACATTAATGATAAATAACCTAAATATCCATATACTACCATAACCACAAATAGTATAATAATATATAATACAAACCTCTTATCTTTTTCATTTTCCATCCTTTTCTTCTAAATTAAATTTAACTTTTTCATAAAGATCTATACCCATTATAATATAATCAACAATGCAATCCATTAGATATTCTTCTCTTTCTTCTATAGAACTTGTATTAAAAAGCTCTTCCACATTTCTTTCTTTAAGAAGTTCATCTGTAACTTCAAACTCAATCTTAACTTTTGCTAAAACTTTACTCATCTTTTAAAATTAAATATTTTACTTCAGAAGTTAGACATTCAAGAATTTCTCCTTGGTTGACCAACTCTGTTACTTCTTTCTCTTGACCATGTTGTCCCATGTAATCAAGAGTTATTTCAAGCATTATTGTTTTCATGCTATAATTTATTAGTTGAAAGACACAAATTTTGTTTGCTTAACAGGCAAGTGTTCTGATAGAACTCTTAATTAATTGTATGTGTCTTGTCGCGGGGGAACTGGGAATCGAACCCAATTTTTAATGTATTATAAGTATCTAATCTTAGATACTAGATCACTAACCGAAGTGTTCCCCCCCATTTTGTTTTTGAATAAAAAATTACTTTATGACGTATTTTGTCGGAGTTGAACCGACGACCTAAAAATTAACAGTTTTTCGCTCAACCAACTGAGCTAAAAATACAAATTTGGAAGGATTGTAAGTAACTTGTTTAATTTTATCTTGACCTTTCTTTTCTTAAAGGTAATTGTTTTGCTTTTTCATACATTATCAAAATTGTTTCTTTTAATAATCCATATCCATGTTTAGGCAATGTTTTGTAATAATATGATTCTAAGAATTCATCCAATGGTTGATTTCCTCTAGTCTTATTACATTTTCTACAAGCTGATAATAAATTACCAGGAACAGAATCTCCTAAGTTTTCCCAAAGAATTAAATGATCTACTGTCATTGGAGTATGATTATTACCACAATATGCACAGGTAAAATCATCTCTTCTAAAGACTTGCCAAGAAATATCTTGATCAATTTGTCTTTGAGATTTACGAAGAACAACCTTAGCATTATTAGTAATTGCTAAAGTATCCATTTGATTGAATATTTTTAACAATTCTTCTTGAGTTGGATAAAGGGTGGAAACTACTGGGGAATAAAGTACTTCACTTGGAAACATAATTATTTCAGTCTCTTTAGCATTACCAACTAAAACTCCAGTAATTGTTAATTCATTACCATATTGTTCTATATTTCGCATAATATTTTTTTAAGGTTAAAAAGAAGGATACTTTCGGCTTACATTATTGGAATTGAACCAATTACACTCTGCTTTTAAGGCGGATGCTCTACCAACTGAGCTAAACGTAATTTGTATTTTGTAAGTATCCTATCTTTTTTATTTATTCTACTTTTGCAGGTTCTGCTTCAATATCCCCACCCATACCTTGGATCTGTTTTTCAAGAGCTGCAATACGATCAGCAGGAGTAAGAGTAGATTCTTTAAGCTGTTTCAATTGAGCTTTCAACTCTGAAATTTCAGCTTTTTCTTGATAAAGTTGAGCCTGGTGACGTTTATAACCAATGGTAAGATTTACCAATTCAGCAACGGTTTTTAATTCCTCTGCTTTTCTTTGTTGATATTCAGTCATTGACCACTCATCCAAAGACTGGATTTTATCCAATTCTTTTTTTAGATTACCATAAAGCGTTGTTAACGTCTGTATAGTAGTTTCATTGATCAATTGATACACATTAATCTCTGTGCCAATTAATCCTTTTACCTTAGTACCTCCGAAGAGCATACCTAAAGCAAGGGTTTGCAACCTTACTTGATGTTCTGTTGTAAAATTAATTCTCATTTTTAATTATTTATAAATTATAAAACATTTGCTCTTACCAATTCATAACGGTTAGAACGATGAATTGATTGTAATGGTGTATAAACATCCATAACATCAATATCTTTAAAATTCGTTAAGAATTGTTCAATTTGTGCAGGATTTGGTGGAAGGAACATAAAGTTCTCCACTCCTGAGAAGTTTTCTGCCATCTGTGAACTGCTCTCAGATACATCAATTGCAACAATATAAGGTCTAAATCCGAAGTATTTTTCACACTTCTTCATGAAATCCCCAATAGATGCAGTAGCATTACCCATTTGATTAAAATTACCATCAGTAATAATAGTCCAAACAGGGAAATTTTGTAGTTGCTCAATTAAAGCACTATCTCCTTTTGTCCAAGCATGAATTGCTTCAGGGATAGAAGCGATGTTAGTACTATTACCAGTTTGATGGGCTTTTAAGAAACCTCTCATATTCTCCAGATTTTGTTTAAAATCTAGTTGAGGACTATAGAATGGTGCAGCAATATTCCTTACACTTCCCTTCATGAAAGAATTTGGTGAAATTCTTACAGAATCAATACCAGTAAACATTCGTGTACCTATTGAGAATAGTCCCATCAAGCTTCTACCAGTGTCATCAGGGTTCTTCATAATACAAATAGTAGCAATGAATGCTGCCATATCAAATGGAGTATATCCATGAGAAGAACTCCAACCCCAATTACTTTGCATAGAACCAGAATCATCTGCAAATATCAAAGTATTGTATGGAAGATTTACTTTATCCAAGAACGGCTGAATTTTTAACAAATCGGCTGTATTGGTAAGGATTTCTTTAAAGAGTTGAGTAAAATTAACTGCACCAACAGTAACCTTAGCTTCTTTCTTAACCTGCTCAAGTTTAACTACTTCCTTTTCAGTAGCAGTTCCCTGACGGACTTTTTCCTCGATAACACGTTGTTCTGTTTGTTTACCTTCCTTGAATTTTTCCCATTCAAGAAACCAGGTACCAATCGGTCCCCATTTGTCTTTAACAGTATTGTCAGCTTTTAACACACGACATCTTACCCTGAAGCGAGCAGAAGAAGGAAGTTTATCCAACCAAGCAAGGAAACCTTGTTGATCAAACTCTTTAATCTTCCCTGAGGAAAACAAAACACTTTCTAATTCTCCATTGTACTCCTTTTTCCAGTTATAGAAATCAGTAAAGTGAATATAACCATTTCTTTTCTCATAAGCAAAACCTAAGATATCACAAATCTTTTTAATGAACTCCTCTTTGGCTTTCATTATTGTCTTTGTTTCTGGCAGTAATACTTTATGTTTAGATCTTTTAGAAAGACGTGGACGTGATAAAAACTTAGCCACTAAGAATTTATCAAAAGGATTTCCATGTTGAATAATATATGCAATATATTTTGCAATATCATCATTACCAGCAACTTGGTCAATAATACCAATTATTTTCTTTGATTTAGCTACGGTTTTTATTCTCATAGCTAATAGATTATCAAACGAGGTAAACTCATTAAACAATCTTGCATTCATGAACTTAGTAAATTGTTTTGATGAAGTTTTCTTCATCCAATTCATTATAGTTCTGAAGTTCTCTCTTGCAGCATTACCGCCAGAATCTGGTTTAGCAGCACCAAAGATATTATGTTTTCTCGCTGTTATATCTCCAATGGAGAATAACATTGAGAAGAACATCTCTTTGCCCTCTTTGCTGTTCTTAACCTCATTCCAACATGCATCAAGTAGTACAGTGGAAATTGTTCCTTTCCCTGCATTCTGAAATAAATTTAGACAATTTCTCATTCCATAGAATGGATTGTCATTCTTTTTTGTTTTTACTTGCAACATAAGTTCTAAAGTATTAATAATAAACACATAATAAAAAGACATATTTAATGTCTTGTGTGGGAAGTTACTTGATTTTAATTTACCAAAAATTTAAAGTATATTTATTGTAAGTAACTTAATAAGTTGAAGACACTGAAATTTAATTACATAATTGAAGTGATTTATTTATAAATTATTGTAAGTGTCTTGTTGTGGGGGAACGTGGAGTCGAACCACATTTTAAAGGTATTGTAAGTAACTTTCGAAGTTACTAATTTTTTGTCAAAATTTCAAGATTTGATGCCTACCGTCGGCTTGTCCCCCATGTTTTTTCGAATTTTTTGTAGTCGTGACTGGATTCAAACCAGTGACCTTTTGTGTGTAAAACAAATGCTCTAAATCAACTGAGCTAAACGACTATTTTGTGGGGAAGGTAAGATTCGAACTTACATTTTTGTAGGTATTGTAAGTAACTTAGAAAATTACTTATTTTTTTGATTGATCCTAATTCAATTGCCTATCCATTTGGCTACTTCCCCATTTGTTTTTTTATTCTGTTAATAATTGTCTTATTAACTTCTTATCTAATGTTCTTCTTTTACGTGATGTAAATTTTTTACCCCAATACCTCACGTGTCTTGCCCATTCACCATTAAGGAATGAGTTTAATTTGTTTCCAGTTCTCATGTATTTTTCTATTGATTACCTAGATCTTTTTGATTTTTAACTATTACCATTACAACGATTCTTCGAGGACGTCGCCCAGGTTTACACTGGGACTGAAAGCTGATCGGGCTATTCCTGGCTATTCTCTCTAGTTAAAATATACATCATACATAATAAGTTTATGTGAACTTTTAAATTATTAATATTGTGCTGCCGGACAGATTTGAACTGCCATAGCCGAAGCGAGGGTTTTACAGACCCATGATTTAACCCATTTACCATCGTCAGCATTTGTTACCCCACCTAGGTTCGAACTAAAAACTTATCCTCCAAAGGGATACGTATTACCATTATACTATAGGGCAATTACTAAAGATATTTAATATACCTTTTCAAGATTAGATTCTTCAGAACAGTTTATCCATACATTGGAAACTTCAAGTATTTCACCAATAAATGAAGCAAATTCTAATTTATCAGTAAAATTAGAAATATTTCCTCGATGAGTTACTCTAAAATCATTTTCCATTTGATCTAAACAAGTTACTACGAGATTATCCCTATGTTTGTTAATATAAGGATCTTTTGCGATAGAATATTTCAATAAATCTAAGTCCAACAAAGATACACGAAATTCTCCTTGAAATTTGTTGAAAACATTAGTTTCTACATTTTTAATATTCAGAGTAGGAAGAAGTCCAACATTGGTCATCGGACCTTTACCATGTCTTGTTTGATAACCCCTGGTCACAAGAAAAACTTCCATATCATCAGCCATGGATAAAATATTAGTAGTTCCAACATTAGAACGAGTTACATGTGGGAAAAATCCATAATCTTTATCTAACAATAAACCCTGGGAACTTTCAAATATTTTATTTTTATATCTTTTATATGCATCATCATAAATCATAATGTTAGATAACGTAATAAGCTTTTCTACACAATATCTAAAAACATCACTAACTTTATCATTATAATATTCTTCAATCATTTTAATCTTTATATCAAAAATTTTTGGATGATATAAATCTTCCATTAATAATGAATAAAATTTTGATTCCCTCTCCCAAGTTAATCCAACACCAACACCACAAGTACCATGATCTCGGTAGCAGGATTCATTTCTTTTCTTTTCTAAAGAAGTAGTAATAGGACATTTAGAATGATACATAATATTAGGAGTAAATCCTTTTTTCTGTAATAATTCTAATTCATTAATAATTCCAACTGGATCTACAGTACAGAACTCTGACCAATAAGTTGGATTACCATTTAAAGTTCCTGAACCAAAATTGGAAAAAACATGGTGAACTCCATCTTTTACTACTGTA
>Ga0302286_10002226_pt1 | contig 13592 bp, 12 predicted proteins | sample III_Fen_E2_3_FD_198765 | JGI IMG/M metagenome (GOLD analysis project Ga0302286, IMG submission 198765) | Peat permafrost microbial communities from Stordalen Mire near Abisko, Sweden - III_Fen_E2_3 | ecosystem: Environmental > Terrestrial > Soil > Wetlands > Permafrost | place: Sweden: Abisko...
TGACAAGTACCAGATGAAGGTTCTGGAATCCATGCTCGTCAAGATTGAAGACTCTGAGGGTAATGTCGGCGTGCATCCCGGGGATCGTACCGGCGAGTGGTTCAACCGTCAGCCCCCCGAGAACCGTATGGAACTTGTTATTGCCATGAAGGATCTTTCCTTTGAGGCATACAAGTACAACGCGGACACGATCAACCCGGATTTTTAGCGGACGTACTGAGCCAGCCGAACGGCCAGTACGTAGTTCGTAAGATTCGGGCGGCTATCACAGCCGGGGTGCGTCCCAGCGCCATCGTCTATGACAAGACAGTAAACGCGGAATGGGACGCAATGGATCGTGCGCTTCTTGAGGCATACCAAATCTTGGAAGACGAGAAATGCCCCGAATGTGGACAACCGACGTGGATCTGTCGAAATGATGACGCTAACCTTCAGTTCACCGTAAAGAAGGATGTCTGCTATGCAAAAAGGGCTGTTGAAGAGAAGAACGCAGACCTAAAAAGCGTAAAGGATTCAAAGGAACGGGCCAAGATTCGTGCAGGCTGGGGTGCCATTGAATACCCCTCACCTTATATGATTGACGGATCGCCCATACCCACCCGTAGGGAATACTACGACAGGATAAACGATGACGAGACACCTGATAAACTGGGTTAATGGCTGACGAAATCTACGAATTTGAGGTGCGGGTTGACGCATCCCAGGGCGAACAACAGTTTCGTCGGCTTGCAAGCGCGGAAAATCAGGCCAAGGCTGCGGCAGCCGCGTTCGACGCAGAACTCAAGGGTCTCGGTACCCAGATGCGTCGTTTGGACACCGACACCTCCAGCTACTCTCGCAAGCAGATCCAATCCCTCAACGCTCAGGACGCCGCAGAGAAGAAGGCTCAGAAGTCCCTTGCTACGCGCCTGGAGATGGAAAAGAAGACCGCCACCAAGAATGCTGACGCAGAGAAGGCGCGGTCTCTTCGAGAGGTAGCCAAGGCGAGCGCTGTGGCGGAAGCCGCTGAGCGCAAGCGTATTACCGCCCTGCGGCAAGAGGAACAGCAGATCAAGCAGTCCAGCGCTGCGATGAACCAGTATGCCAAATCCATCAAGGCTACGGGTGGTAAGTGGGGGGAAGACCCTTCGGCTGAGCAGAACCGCATTCAGGGTCTCGCCAACACCCGTTACGCGCTCTACGATGCGGCGCAAGCATACACGTTCCTCGCGGGCGCTCTTGTGGCTCCCGGGGTCGCAGCCCTGAAGTTCGGCGCAGATTACCAGAAGGCGTTTGCCTCCGTTGCCCGTACCACGCTCGCGGTCGGCCCCGAGCTTGAGTCGCTGCGTCTCGATCTGGTGAAGCTGTCCACGGACATGCCCACCTCGTTTGCCAACCTGTCCCAGATTGCCACCATCGGTGCTCAGTTGGGTGTTGCCACGGACAACCTGGGGGCATTCACCGATGTGGTCGCCATGTTCTCCGCAACCACCAATGTCAGTGTGGATCAGGCCGCTATGGGTCTGGGTCGTTTGGCCCAGCTTACCAAGACATCTGGCACGCAGTACGAGAACTTGGCTTCGTCCATTTACCAAGTGGGTATCACTTCGGTTGCCACCGAGTCCGAGATTCTGGACATGGCTTCGCAGATCGCCACGTCGGGTAACTTGGCGGGTCTTACCAACGAGCAAATCGTGGCCCTCGCAGGCTCCTTGGCGTCTCTCGGCGTGCAGCCCGAAGCCGCCCGTGGCTCCCTCATGCGTATCTTCAACATCATTGAAACTGGTGCTACCGGGGGAGGAAAGGCCCTGGACAAGCTTTCCGCAGTCAGCGGGCTTAGCGCCAAGAGCATTCAAAAGGATTGGGGAACCGATTCCCAGGCCGTGTTCACGGCCTTTGTGAATGGTTTGGGTCGTATTCAGGACGCGGGTGGAAATACCAACGAGATCTTGAAGAGCATGGGCATTGGGGCGGTTCGGGACATCCGTACCCTTCAGGTTCTCGCCAACAACACTGACGTTTACGCGAGCCTTCTGGTGCAGTCCAATCAGGCGTACAAGTCGGGCGACTCGTTGCGTCGGGGCTTCGCTCTCCAGATGGACAACCTGATTGACAAACTGACGGTCTTTGGTCAGACGTTGCAGGCTGTTGGGGCAGAGCTTGGAAAGAACACGCTCCCCATCTTGGCCCCCATTGTTGCCGGATTCCAGAAGCTCGCAGATGTTCTCCTCATGCTGGCGCAGACCCCGGTTGGTGCGGGCATCATGTCTATGGGCATCATCCTGGCGGGTGCTCTCGGGGCCGTCCTCGCCTTCCGGGCAGCCGTCATGCTGGGTCAGGCGTCCATTGCGGCCCTCACGACCTCCTTGGTGGGTATCCGCACGGCGGCGGGAACCCTCAGCACAGGGGTTGTTGGCCTTGCTCGTGACTTCATCGGTTTGACCCAGAGCATCCGTGGAGCCACTGTTGCAACAGAGCAGAATGCTATGGCGGCAGGTTCCAGCGCAGCTAACATGGGGGCCGAGTCTGCGGCGCTTAACGGAGTGTCGGCAAGCGCAACCAAGGCCGCTTTTGGCGTGCGCATCCTCAACGGGGCCATGAAGGCGTCCGTTATCGGTTTGGCCCTTATCGCACTCCCGACCATTCTTGACGAACTGGGCAAGGCGTTTGAGACTAATACCGATAAGGCAGAACGGTTCTTCGGTTCCCTGGACTCGCTGAGCAACGCGGTCAAGCAGGACACGCAGACCTACCGCGAGACCGGGGATTCCATTCGGCTGATTACTACGAGCGTAACGGATGCAAACGCGGTCACCCCAGACTGGGTTACATCCCTGAACGCGGCTAGTGGTGGTCAAGTCAATCTCAATAATGCGGTCCACGATACCACCACAGGGGTCAAGGACCAGACCATTGCCATTGGTGAAGCTACCAAGGCCACTATTGCCAATATGTACGCCAGCGACAAGAACTTCTCCGAGTTCTACACCAAGAACAAAGAGGTTCTTACCAAAGCTGGCTTCAACATGCAGACCCTTCTTGAACGTACCCTTAAGGGTACTGGTGATGCTTACCTCAATGAGGTTAAGGCACAGCTAGTCAAGTTGAACCAAACAGCAAAGCCACTAGCCGACAACTTTGATGTACCCTTTGCCGCTGCGGGTCCGTACGATGCGGCTATTAAGGGTGTGACGGACTATTCCAAAGCAACTGACGGTGTAAACGCCAAGATCCTTGAACTGGCACAGGCTAACCAAATTCTTGCAGATGCGGGGATTAAGGTTGGAGACACGTCTGCGGCGGCAAAGGCTGGACTTGATGAGGAGGCTCTGAGCGCTACCGACCTCCTCACGTCTCTGTCCAGCGTCCTTTCTACGAGCCTGGAGACCGCACAGGGCTTTGATACCATCAGCAAGTCTATGGTTGACAATGGCAATGCGTTTAACACATATAGCTCCAACGGCATTGCCAACATGGAAGCCCTTCAGGGCGTAATTTCTGGGCTGGCGTCTTCCTCTGGTACGGATACGGAGGCTTTTGGCGAGAAGGTCGCCGGGGTTTACGAAATGCTACAGTCCCGTGGTGTGGACATGGCCGGGTCGGTTTCCTACCTGGGAGATATCCTCAACGAAACGCTGGGCAAGAAGTACGGTCTGGACTTCACCACGGCTGCGGCTCGCACTAACCTGCGTGCATTCATTCAGGATCAGATCGGTGTAATCCAAGCGAACGTAGTGGTGGAGCAGAGTGCTCTCAATGCGGCCCTTGCAATGGGGCAATACGCAGAAGCGGGCCGTATCGCTGGCTTGCAGAACGCAGAGGCCCTCCGAATCGCAGCCCTGCAAGGAATTCTCGCGGGGTTGAGCAAGTCCCACGCTGCCGCTCAAGCTGCTTCTAACCGGGCCACCGCAGCCGCCGCTCCTGCACATAAGAAGGCTGCCGCTGCTACTGCTAAGCACGCCAAGGAGGTTCGCACCCTCACGGATTACGTAGACGACCTCTCCAACGTGATGAAGAAGGCCAACGACATCCGGTTTGGTCTGGACGATGCTTTCCGTGACCTGAGAAAGGCTCAGCGGGACATCAAGGAGACGACAACCTCCTTTGCCATCATGCAAGAGGTGTTTGACACCCGGCTCACGGTCTTTGGTGCTCAAAACGGTCAGGACGCCATTACCAGCAGCGTTCGGGATATGGCGTCCAAGTTCGCGGACGCACGAGACAAGGTTACGGATGCGGTTCAGGGTATTCTTGAGGCTCAAGCGTCTCTGGCGCAGAATTCAGCAGATACCAAGGTTGCGCAATACCAATTGTCCGTTGCACAGCAATATGGCGACGAGCTTCGCTCTGCCCAGTTGCGAGCTAAGCTGGCAGACCTTGATGCTACTGCATTGAAGAACCAGCAGGACTTGGCAAAGGCTCAAAAGAATCTCTCTTCCGCGCAACAGGCCACTAATACTACCTTGGTGGGAAGCTCTGACGCGGCCATTGCCAACCGCAAGAGCGTACAGGGCCTTCTTGGAGATTACCTGGACTACATCAAGTCAGTAAAGGAAAGCGGTGCCTCACAGGATGAGGTTAATCGGACCCTTGCTAATGCCCGAAAGGACTTCCTGAATCAGGCCGTGGCCCTTGGCTTCAATGTGGACCAGCTTCAGGCGTATGCGAACATCCTGAACCCGGTCACACAGAAGCAGAAGGATCAGACCGATGCGGCGGACGATGCCAAGCAGAAGATGGAGGACCTGACCAAGGCGTGGCAGGATTACATCCTCCAGCTTGTCAACAGTGGAGCCAGTCAAAAGAAGATCAATGACGCCATCAAGGCAGCCAAAGAAGATCTTGCAAAGCAAGCCGCAGCCCTGGGTTTGTCCAAGACGGCATCTGAGAAATACGGTAAGGCTATTGATGACCTTGCCAAGATCATTGACAAGCTCCCGAAGCATCTGACGATGACCGCCAATACGGACCCCGCTCAGCGTGCGCTTGACGAGTTCAAGGCCAAGGCGAAAGATGCAAACGCAAGCGCGAGTAACCTTCAAGATACCTTGAATGGGCTTTCAGGCAAGGATTACAAGATCAAGACGGAATTGGTGGAGCCGTCCAAGCACGACATGGAGAAGGCTCACCTTCGTGCACTTTACCTGGGGTTCGCTGCCGCCTACGCAAAGAGTGGTTCGGAATACGCCAAGTTGAACATGGAGGCGTACTACAAGCGGTGGAAGGCGTACTCCACGGGTGGGTACACGGGTAGGGGTGGTGCCAATGAGCCTGCTGGTGTTGTTCACAAGGGCGAGTACGTCGTCAAAAAGAGCTTGGTCAACCAGAGCACCGGCCTGCCTTACGCAGACGCGTTAGGTCGCATTGTGCGCGGCTACCAAAGCGGCGGCTACGTCAGTTCACCCCAGAAGGTTTCGGCACCACGCACGGTTATGGTTGAGCTTTCCCCGACAGACCGCTCACTTCTTGCTGCGGCTGGAAACGTATCCTTGTCGCTAGATGGTAAGCTCATTACCGACACGGTGAACAGGAACAACCGCAATGCGGGAGTGAGGCGATAACATGGCACGGAAAAAGACGCTATGGTTCGGCACGGAAGAGTATCGGGAATGGGTCATGTGTCCGGACCAGGGGCTTCAGATGAACTCTGCGGGCTGGAATGAGAATGGCGTGTACCTGAATGGCGGTGCATGGTCCTCCAGCAGTGATACCGTTCACCGCACGTACTCGGCAACCTTCTCCGGAGACTATGAGGCCGTGCAGGCCGTACTCGACATCACTGAGGGCCAGTTTGGCTCCGGTCCCTACTACTTCATCGATCCGTTCAGCCAGGGGACGAATAGCCTCTCTAAGTGGCTCGCAAGCCCCCGCCTTATGGCGAGTGACGCCCCGTGCCTCACAGGCGTTGTACGGCCCACCTTAGCCGTTACAGCGGTAAATACGCTGCGGCTGCCCACCAAGTCTGCGGTGTTTACCGTGAGCACGTCCTCAGACCTCCGTAGCTTCAAGTTTGCCATCCCTGAAGGGTTCACGGCACACGTTCACTGGTGGGGTTCGGCCACGGGTACGGGCGCGCTCCAGGTCAACAGCACCACGATTGCTCCTGCGAGCACCCACACCTTCACGGGTGACTGGCTCACGATTGCCTTGTCCGGTACGGGAACCGTAACGATCTCGGGCATCATGGTTCAACTCCTGAAGACGGGGGAAACACCTGACTTCAGCGTGTTCAAGTCGGGTCGGGGTACGACCTCGGTTGCCGTGACTGACACGCAGCTTACCGGCTACACCGCTATCCGTTCCCGGGTTGCGGCTACCGTCAACCTGCTTGAGGTGGGTGGCTGGGACAATGCCTAATATCAAAGTAGACCTTCCGGGCATTAACACAAATGTCAGCAACTATTCTTTTACTGTCAATGTTCCGTCAATGGACCCCACAAATTCGGAGGGGTCTTCCGGTTCCATTTCCTTTGATACCGGGCCATTGACGCGACCGCAGCATTACCGGAACGGCTTGTTTACGCTCACCGATAGCCGCTTTGGTGGCATTAGCGGGCGGGTGAGTGAAATTGGTTTTGGCTCGGGTTCCGTGAATTTCACGGCGGAAACGGTATTTCAGCGCTTGACCGCAACGTCCACCATTAAGCCCAAATTCGGCGCCTCCACGCTTGCGTGTATGACGGCTGTATTGGCCTTGGGCGGATTTACGTGCGACGGATTGGACAACACCAACAGCGACGTGTTCCCGGGTTGGTCTGGATCTATCCTGAACTACCTGCAAATGTTCTGCGCTGCTCGACAGAAGGAATATGTGGTTGAGGGAACCATATTGCACTTCCGCCCTATTCGTGGAGCCAACTACACGAACAGCTTGAAAAGCATTTCGTTCACTCTCAACGATCAATCGCTTGCGCAGAACGTTGAGGTCGTAGATTATGCCTGTGTGACGGGCAATAACATCGAATTCTTTCCTGCTGCGGCTCAGGACGTTACCCAGGTTCTTACCGTTGAGACCGATGGCCGTATTGTCTATGATGTCAAGATCAATGGCTGGGTAGAAACTCTTAATCAACCCACGCAAACAAACTTGGTTGGACCGGGTATTCAAGACGGCACCACCGGAACCTATTGTGTGAGCGCAAATGACGGCCTTCCCATTACTACGGGTCAATGGTCATCTACGGGTGGACGCATATTTGTGGAAAGCACAAATGATCCTTCCGTAATTAGGATCACCGTGTGGGGTCCATCCGGCATTACCGTAGACGGAGTTGACCCACTTTCTCCGTACTCCATTGCAGCTAGTGCGGGAGACGGTGTGTACTACAATGCCCTCCATATCACCGGACGCGGAATTCGTTACACACCCACAACCCACCGCCTTGCGACCGGAGCCACCTCGGACACCACCATTGAGGAGCTTGGGGCCACGGTTGAGAACCCCTTTTTGAGCACCTTGGGTTTGGCTTACGATGTTGGTCTCCGTTCCGCGCAGACTTTTGCGGGGCCTAACTACCAAATGTCCGGGTCTACAAAGGTGGCACAGGACTACACTACTATCCTGGGATCTCGATTCGATTCAGGTCAAGGGGTCATCTTCCGAACCACCGGGGTTTCCGTGTCCCAAAGCGGGGAAGAACTCGCCGGTACTATGGATACGACATTTGGTGATTTCAATACCGCGTGGGCCGGTAAGACACTTGGTGAGTTCAATAGTATCTGGGGCACTTACACCTTCTTGGAGTTCAACCTGCTTTGGGAGGGGCAGACTTTTGCCGATTTCAACACGCGGTGGGCGGGATTGACGTTTGATAATTTCAACAACCAATCTGGTTATCAAACGTTCAATTCTTTTGCAACAACGCCGCTACTCACCGATCTAACAGTGGAGGATTAACATGTCTAGGTATCAGGATCTCCCACCGGATAGCCAGTCATGGGGCCGGGACACAGAAAAACGACTGGGTGATCTGGAAACATTCGCTAAGAACCTCGTTACACTTACGGGGGGTAGTAATTCTCGACTGAGCGCTTTGCTAAACCAACAAAAGCAACTATTGGACCAACAAGCAATTCTATTAGATCAACAGACCGCCCTTTCAGAACAAGTAGCCTTTTTATCCGGACAAACGGTTTATGCCATCACAGATGCTGCGCTATATAGCTATTACGTACCCGGACCACAACTTAGCTACCATGTGCCCTATGATGCGGATAGGTCGGCTAGCGTAAAGGTTACAACATCCGGTAGCGGGGTATTAGCTGTAGATGCACAATGTGGTTGGTACTTCAGCCCACCGGTAGGGGTAAACCTGAATATCGATTGGTCTATGTATGTAGAAATCCTTTCAGGGGCCACAGTTATAAAGGGCTTTGCCACGGGGGCACCACAAACCAGTGTTGTGTCCGTGGTACCCGCGATTGGGGCATATGCGGCGCGCGCGGGCGGATCTCTAACGGTTTCTGGGGTTGTAACACTTCTTCCAAATACGACATATACCATTCGTACCCGTCTATTTGCTAATGTTTTGGATACCAACAACGACCTCTATGTGTCGCCCATGTCACTCAAAATTACCAAGCTCGGAATCTAAGCAGACAGGATACACTTAACCCATGCCTACAACCAACCTGGGGATCTACTACCCTGACGCCGCCACCAACATTACGCCGTTGCAGACCGTCATGGCGTCCATCTCCACAAGCGTTGACGCCTACTTGGCCGCTAACGCCACAGTCCACACCATTGCCAACACAGCGGGCCGTGCGGCCCTGGTAGCTGCGTACAGCCCCTCCGTAAGCAACCCGCTGTTCGTGTGGCGTCAAGACGCCGCTGCGGGTAACAACCTTGAGTACACCACCAACGGAACCTCGTGGTTGGCTTACGGGGGCAAGGCCCCCTACTTCTCTACTACCGCAGCCCGGGACACGGCCCTTCCCAGCCCCGTTGTCGGTATGCACGCCAACACGGGTTCTGGATCTACCTATACGGAATGGGCCTACGATGGCTCTGCTTGGATTACTACCACGTACCCGGATACGGGTTGGGTTGCGGTTACCAACGCAACAGGATTCGACGCAAGCGGCTATACCGTGCGTCGAGTTAACGGCGTCGTCTATTCGCGAGGAACCGTTGTTCCTACAGGCTCGGGGACGATCTCTACTACCTTCATCCCAATTTTCACACTTCCTACGGGGTTCTTCCCCACGTCTAACCTTCAGCCGTGGCCCGCAGGCGCCACCATTGCCGCTGCCCCCCAGGCACAGGTGACCACGGCGGGGGCCGTATCTGTTCGGACCTTCCTGGGTTCTGGTGCGGCCTACACGACATCTTCGTCGTTCTTCGTCCCCGGTGGTTGGCTAACGATTTAGACAAAAAGAAAAGCCCCAGTCACATTGACTGGGGCTTTTCTCATTCTTGGGGCCAACCGGCCCGCAGAGTGGGAACGTGGCGTTGGTTCTTGAGCCACCGCACAGCATGACGATTCGCTTCCAGTCGGTCTCTGTGGTGATCGCCACCAATATAGAGACCAAGGCGTTTCAGCACGTCGTCAGGGACCGCTTTGTTCTTCCCAGAGGCCGGTGAGAGAATCGCGTTCGGCCAGACGTAGCGGATAGCCCCCTCAATCAAGATGGGGGTGGTCTCGATGTGAATGTCCTTAAAGTGGATGAACGTCTCCACAATCACATGATTGGGCAGGAACATGCCGTACTTGCGGAGCCACACACAGAACTCATCGTAGCCACCAGAAACGGCCCAGGAATCCACGACAACCGGGGGCTGCGTGTCGGTGTAGCGGAGGTGAACGATTCCCGTGTCCCCGCCCTTGCCTGCCGGGTCAAAGCTCAGGATGCTAGTCACTTAGACCCCCTTGTACCCATACGGCGACTTACCGGAATGTAGCCACCCGGTGACATCCTACGCCCGCTTATAACCGAACGAGCGTCAGCCATTGCTTGTTCATAATAACCCGCTGGGTCCGAAAGGAGTCCCTCAAGGCTTGGGGTGAACTCAGGCGGCGTCATCGGGGTCGAAGGGTAGTTCGTCCATTCCGATGTCTGCGCAACATCCATCGCATCCGTGTAGGAGTCGGCCTCCTTGCCCTCGCTTAAGGAGGAACTCGTCTTGGTCTGGATCGGGGTGACCGATGGAATGTCGGCAAGTTCGTTCAACGATGCCAAGAGACCCGCGCCAAACGAGAGGCCAATCGCGCATATGATGATCGCTGGGTTTGTGAACAGGACACCTACGGCCAAGACAACGGACACGGCTATGTAGATGGCGGAACGAACCCCAGAAGGCACGTTCATCACTACTTAGCTTCCGACTCAGCATCTCGCAGCATCCTATCCATGTAGAACTTGCACTTCCCCAGGTCTTCAGTGAGCTTGCCCTTCTTCTTGGCCCGCAGCAAATACTTGATTGCGTTGGCGTACCAAGCGTCGTCTTTCGCCAGGGCCTCAATCACGTCAATGACCTCAAGATCACCCTTGATCTTGTAGTGCGGCGGCTCTTGAACCATGTCGGGTTCTGTTGGGCGGATCTTGACGTTAGTGGACGTGGTGGTGATCCAACCGGGGGTTGTGCCAATGGGTGGGTCACCTATCAGGTAGGGCGGTGTAACCATGTCCGGTTCAAGGTGCTGACTCGGGTGACCTTCAGTAATTAGTCCACCAACCATCGTTCCTTGGGGCGGGAACGCGCAGTTCTCCATAGTGAGGTTGTCACTGAAAACGTCCTTGCCCAGCACCTCAACCACGTCGTATTCATCGTGCCAGTAAACGTGTGTGGCCCCCTCGAATGGAGGCTTGATCGAAATTGTCTTGCCCCCCACGGCGGTAACCAATAGCAACATCTCAGGCGGAATACGCTCGCCCGCCTCCTGAACGGAATCCTCGTGAAGCCTAATCCAGTCACCTACTTGAACCATTTTGCCTCCTGTCTACCCACACATCGAACAGTCCACATGTTGGACACTTGAACTGAACGACGGTGCTGCCGAATTGGATTTTAGAGCTAACCTTCTTCACGGGTCGCCCGCACTCACACACTACCGCCATACTCATTCCTTGTCTAGCCCCTGGGTCATCAATGCCGAGCGCCTTGCCAAGTATCGGCTGCGGGTCCGGAAGACACCGGGAACTCGATGCCGTTGATCGTTTGCTCCATACACTCCCTGACTACGGCTTTTGTCTCCTCCACCCGGTCCTCGGGGATGTCCATGAGAACTGCGTCGTGAATGGGGCATACCAACCAGCGTAGCATCTCTGGGTTACGCTGAGCCAGCTTAATCAGTCCGTCGTATAGCACTTCCGTGGTCCCAGACTGACCGTGAGCCGCAGGGGCTTGAGTGTATGCCATGTCCTTGTCAATCAGGATCTTTCGGCCCCAGTGATTGACAACGTACCCCCGTTCACCCTCACGACGAACCCGGTTCTGCCATGAGATCATCACGGGGTAGGCAAGGTTCATGGTATCCACGAACCGTTCCGCTTCCTGAATCGGTTGCTTGGAGGAACGCGCCAGGGTCTTAGGCCCAGCACCGTAGGCGTAGGCGTGGGACAGGGCCTTAGCCTTGTTGCGATAGAACTCCGGGTTGCTGTCATAGGTCACGTTGCCATACATGAGCCTGCCAGTGATCTCGTGGCCGTCTGCCCCGGGTTCAAACCTCTTGGAATAAGCCGGGTCTTTGGAGAACGCGGCTACGATCCTCTGGTCTGCGTTGCTCAGGTCGAACTCCACGAGCTTGTGGCCCTCAGAGGCAATCAGGTACGCCTTGTCAATGGGGTTGCGCTCCCCCCAGGTGGTGAGTCCCGGCTTGGTAACCGAGCGTCGTCCTGACCGCTGCCAGCCCGTGATCTGGGGATGAACCTTAGAGTCATTACAGGTATGTTGTAATGCTTGTTCGGCAAGGCTCCGCTGTCCCTGAAGCTCCGCCAACGCGATACCAAACTCCTCCGCGTCCGTCCCCTCGGTGAGTGTCAGGATCACAGGACCGGACAATGACGGGCCGGTCTTCAGCATCGGCCAGTCCCGGTTGTGCTCCGGAGTAATCCCGTAGGACGCCATAGCTGCGATCACCGCTTCCTTGCCACCCTTGGAGCGCCACGGCATCTTACCCACCGTGGGGAACCCGTGGTTCGCCACAAGGTCTTCCATGAGTTCGGCCTTGCGAGTAGCCAACTGCTCCACTCGGGCCTGAGCCGCAGCCCGATCCACGCGGAAGCCGTTGCGGCTCATCTGGGCGTCGATAGCGGCCTTGAGTTGGTCTCGCCAGTCGTAGGCGGTGAGTCGTTTACACAGCAATAGTTCGTGGGTGATGTCAGAGAGCATCACAATGTCGTTCCGGGCGTACTCGACATAACGGGGGTCATCCTGGGGGATCTTGCCGAACCCTTCAAACTCTTTTGCAAGGGCCTTCAGGTCACCTTCCTTGGCTCCTGAGTCCAGCTTGAAGGCAAGGGTGTCCAAGGATAGCCAGCGAGAAATCATCTCAGGCTTACCTTCGGTGTAGACCTTGTTGCCGTTGCGCATAGAGAACAGGGTTGGGGCGGGGAACGCGAGGTTGGCGTACACCATCGTGTCAAACAGCCTCTTGGCTAGTGCCCACTCCATAGCGTCGTTACCCAGGAGCACGGAGAAGTCGAAGGGGTGCCCGTTGTGGGCAATCAGGGCCTCGGCTTGGTCAATGGCTTCCATGATCTCTTCAAGGCGCGTGGTGACGATGATGTCTCCCGCAGGCCCGAACGAGAATTGACCCAGCCGGAAGAACTCCGGCAGAGGCATGTCCCACATCTTCTCGGCCTCGTGGGTCTCGATGTCAAGGTAGAGAACGGTCTTGGGGTCCAGTACCCCGTCCCAAGGGGTCTTCTTTACTTTAGGGAGATACTTCTTCAGGTGGACGGCGACTGCGTTTCGGATTTCGGGGTCATAACCACGTAGGGCAAGAACCATAGATGACGGGGCGGTAACACCAAAGGTGAGTTCCGCGCCAGTTCGTCTAATGAACTTTGTGGGGGTGTTACCAAAGACCTCTCGGACGATTGAGTGGAGGGTGTCTCGGGCGAGTTCATTTAGTGGCTCCGTACTGTCGAATTCGATCTCGTACAAATTCAAGCGCCTCCTCAAATGAGTCCATCTCTTCGCCCAACCATTGAAGGTTGGGGCCAGCTACGAGCCACCCGGACGGGCCTGTGGCGGTTCCCCGAAATACCCCAAACCGGCTGAAATTCCCCGCATTCAGGTAACGCCCCCTAATAGACGATTGCGTGGTAGTTTGCGACACGAAAAGCCTCCTCCCAGTCCGTAGATCGGTGTCCCATGTAGGGAAGTCCTGGGCCGAGAGCAATCCAGCCGCGCTTCATCTTCAGCACGGCAGGACGCTCGAACGGTAGACCGCGATTGTAGCGGTCTCTCGCGGTCAACTGCATGTCTGCCTCACTTTCCTGAGATCGGTTTGTCGGCCAAGCCCCACTCGACGGCTTGGGTGTACCCAACGAACAAGTTATCATCGTGTAGCTTGGAGCGCAACCCCGGAACCTTGGCAAACTTTCGGTAGCCCTGGTAGATGAAGTTGAAGTGGCCCTCGCTGCGGGTCACGCCTCGGGCGAAC
>Ga0302286_10002229_pt1 | contig 13579 bp, 9 predicted proteins | sample III_Fen_E2_3_FD_198765 | JGI IMG/M metagenome (GOLD analysis project Ga0302286, IMG submission 198765) | Peat permafrost microbial communities from Stordalen Mire near Abisko, Sweden - III_Fen_E2_3 | ecosystem: Environmental > Terrestrial > Soil > Wetlands > Permafrost | place: Sweden: Abisko...
TTGTGTTTAGTTGTTGAACAGTTGAAACGAATAATTGTTGTAAATTCCGTATTCTTAGTCAGCAATTCATCAGATAACTGTCCGGACTAGCTGAAATTATCAAACTTTTCAGGATGTTTCGCACCGACATTTTTATAGAACGCTTGTATGATTGCCATGTCGGCTTTTTCATCTCCGGAGGGATATACAATAGCGCCAATACCCATTTCTTTTTTTGCATAATCGATATATGCCAGTTGAATCGGGACATTGGCTGTAATAGCAATATAGTAAAAGCCCATTTTCCATTTCGATACAAGCTTACGGGTTCCTTCAGGGGTTACTGCCAAATGAAAAGCTTCATGGTTATTGAATTCATCAGCCATCTGTTCGGTCACCGAAGTGTGTTTCGCGCGATCAACCGCAATGCCACCCACTCTTCGGAGGAATGAACCAAAAGGAAAGAAAAACCATGATTTTTTCATCAGGAATGAGGACTTCCGATTCAACGACCAGTAAAAAAGCTTGCCAATAATAAAATCCCAGTTACTGGTATGAGGTGCAACACAAATGACACTTTTCGCCGGTTCAGTCACTGTTACCACTGCTTTCCAGCCCATTATTTTAAAAATCCACCTGCTAAACTTCTGCATACTCATTTGTATTAATCTTTATTTAAAATGCAAAATTACATCTTTTAAGCCAAAGTACAAGTTGTTGAAAAGTATTTTAGCAAGTTATGAAACCATTTGCTAACTTTGCACATGCAAAAAGCATGCCCCGTTTTGGTGCGCAAGACACCAATAAAGGGGGTATTTAAAAAACAACAAACCACACAGAAACATCGCACATATTGTGGGTTGGAGGCTTGGGGTTACCGGTTGAGGATTTTTACACAGATATTTATGGATTTTTTAGACGAACTGAACGAAAGTCAACGCAAAGCAGTTGAATATACCGCCGGAGCATCACTGGTCATAGCTGGTGCCGGATCGGGTAAAACACGCGTACTGACATACAAAATAGCCTACTTATTAAAATCGGGCATGGCACCTTCTTCCATCCTGGCACTTACCTTTACCAATAAGGCTGCACGTGAAATGAAAGAACGTGTCGCGGGGATGGTTGGTGAGAAAACAGCCCGATACCTTTGGATGGGTACTTTCCACTCTGTCTTTTCAAGGATATTGCGTTCGGAAGCAGAATTAATCGGGTACTCCAAAAACTTTACGATCTATGATTCGGCCGATTCAAAGAGCTTGGTTAAAAGCATTGTCAAGGAGCTCAAACTGGATGATAAAATCTATAAACCAGGGTTTGTGCAATCGCGTATCTCGTATGCGAAGAACAACCTGATTACCCCGGATGCATATAGTGCCAACGCCGATTTACTGAAAGCAGATGTGACCTCGAAGGTTCCGTTGATGAAAGATATCTACAAGATATATTGCAACAGGTGCAAGAACGCTGACGCCATGGATTTTGACGACTTATTGCTTCAGACGAATGTCCTTTTCAGGAATAATCCCGAGACACTTCAAAAATACCAGCAATTGTTCGGGTATGTGTTGGTGGATGAGTACCAGGATACCAATTTTGCACAATACCTCATTGTCAAAAAACTGGCGGAACAACATGAAAAGATTTGCGTGGTTGGTGATGATGCACAAAGCATTTATTCATTCCGCGGAGCCAACATTGACAATATCCTGCAATTCAAAAGCACCTATCACAATGCCCGGATCTTTAAACTGGAACAGAACTACCGCTCGACAAAAACGATTGTCAATGCAGCGAACAGTTTGATTGATAAAAACGCCCAACAAATCCGAAAGACCGTATTCTCAGAAAAAGAGACAGGCAAGCCGATTAAAGTATTGAGCGTTTTCACAGACTTTGAAGAAGGTTTTGTAGTAGCCAATAACATTGTCGACTTACGATACAGCAACAATTACCGGTATCAGGACATAGCCATCCTCTACCGCACAAACTCCCAGTCGAGGGTCATGGAAGAGGCTTTCCGTAAGCAAAGCATCCCATACCGGATATACGGGGGCCTATCGTTCTATCAGCGGAAGGAAATCAAAGACGTGATCGCTTATTTCCGGTTGATATGCAATCAGAACGATGAGGAAGCATTTAAACGGATTATCAATTATCCGACCCGTGGCATTGGGGAAACAACGGTCAACAAACTGATCGAGTGTTCACAACTGCATGCGGTAAGTATCTGGGAAGTGCTCAGGGATATGCTGAAATACAACCTGGCAGTTAATGCAGGCACAGCCAATAAACTGGCTCAGTTCAGGAATATGATCGATGTTTTTGCCGAACAGGTGCCTGTACAAAATGCCTACGACCTGGCTAACAGCATTGTCAAGACAACCGGGGTGATCAGTGATACATTTACCGATCATTCACCTGAGAACCTGAGTAAACAGGAAAACGTACAGGAATTATTGAAAGCGATCCATGAATTCGGACAAAATAAAATTGACTCAGGTGAACCGATGGCACTCCTGCCCGAATACCTGGCTGAAATATCATTATTAACCGACCAGGACACCGATAAAGAACAGGATAAGGATAAGGTAACCCTGATGACTGTTCACGCCGCAAAAGGGCTGGAATTTAAGGCTGTCTTTATTGTGGGAATGGAAGAAGAACTTTTCCCCTCACCATTCTGCACACAAAGCGAACGGGAACTGGAAGAAGAACGGCGTCTGTTTTATGTGGCTATCACCCGTGCCGAAGAGCTTTGCTTTATCAGCTATGCCAAATCACGCTTTAAAAACGGGAAAACAAACTTTTCCAACCCAAGCCGCTTTATTAAGGACATCGATGAACAATTTCTGGATATGCCCGTAGAAGCAGTACCGAAACAGGCACGCATCGGTGACTGGGATGAGGATATGGAAAAAGAAAGAAGCCGTTTTCAAAGCTCATTCTCCAAGCCTGTTTTCAAAGAAAGCATCTTACCCAGAAATCCCCAGCGGCTAGTAAAAGTAGGGAATTCGGAAGGTGTAAAAATAGCAACAGAAAACGCGTCCTTACCAGCCGGAGCCTTTGTAAAACATGCTATCTTCGGCATAGGGAAAGTAGTAGAAACCAGCATGGTTAACGGGAACGAAAAGGCAGAAATTGACTTTGGCGAAAAAGGCGTTAAATCTTTGTTGCTGAAATTTGCGAAGTTGGAAGTTTTGAAATAGAAATTTGTTTATCTTTGTACAAACAAACTTTACTACTGAAAATTATCCGGGAAAAGATTTATAAAAAAAAAACAAAAACAAAACTATACAATTATGGCAACAAAAGCTGCAGAAGAGGTAAAAACACCAAACTCTGACAAACTGAAAGCATTGCAACTGGCAATGGACAAGATCGATAAAGACCATGGAAAAGGTACCATAATGCGTATGGGCGATACCAAGGTCGAAGATGTATCATTTATATCAACAGGATCCATTGGGTTAAATGTTGCATTGGGTATTGGTGGATATCCACGTGGCCGTGTCATTGAAATCTTCGGACCGGAATCATCAGGTAAGACTACCCTGGCTATTCATGCTATTGCAGAAGCTCAAAAGGCAGGTGGTATAGCTGCATTTATTGATGCAGAGCATGCCTTCGACCGTTTTTATGCAGAAAAACTCGGTGTGAATATCGAAGAACTATTAATTTCCCAGCCCGATAATGGGGAACAGGCATTGGAAGTAGCCGATCAGTTGATCCGTTCTTCTGCCGTTGACATTGTGGTCATTGACTCGGTAGCTGCCTTAACACCAAAAGCCGAACTGGAAGGTGATATGGGAGATTCAAAAATGGGATTACAAGCCCGTTTGATGTCCCAGGCATTGCGTAAGCTTACTGCCAATATAAGTAAAACCAATACAACCTGTATTTTCATCAATCAGTTGCGTGAAAAGATCGGAGTTATGTTCGGAAATCCTGAAACAACGACAGGTGGTAACGCCCTGAAATTCTATGCTTCTATCCGACTTGATATCCGCCGTATCGGCCAGTTGAAAGATGGGGAAGATGCTGTAGGTAACCAGACACGTGTGAAAGTGGTAAAAAACAAAGTGGCACCTCCATTCCGTAAAGCTGAATTTGACATCATGTATGGCGAAGGAATTTCTAAAACCGGTGAAATCATTGACCTGGGAGTAGAATACGGCATCATTAAGAAAAGCGGTTCATGGTACAGTTACGGTGATACGAAACTGGCACAGGGTCGTGATGCATCGAAGAACTTAATCAAAGACAATCCTGAACTGGCTGCAGAACTGGAAACTAAAATTGTGGAAGCTATTACTTCTAAATAATAGAATTGACTATACAAAAAGATCCGGTTAAACCAATAAGTTGGTTTAACCGGATCTTTTTTATGCCCTGTAATTCAATTTCTACTCATCTGATTTACTGATACTCATTTCGCACTTCTTGCAATCAAAGGATAGCTTGTATAACTGGTTGTTGTTTTTTAAATATAGAGGTTCTTTGAAAGTGGCTTTGTATCCTTCCTTCGGGCACCATCCCATAGTAAATTTAATACAATGTTTGCAAAGCATAAGGGGCACCCCTTCTTCTGCCTTTACTTCAAATCCGGGATTGACTTCTTCAACACCATGTTCCTTATAAAAAGCTTCCGCTTTAGCATTAATCACATTTCCCAGGTAGCTCAATTGCTTTGTTGGGAATTCAGCCTGTACCCCTTCACGTTTCGGTCTCCTGACATAGGATTTTGCCCGAGCCTTATCCAGTTCTTCTATGGCAAGCCTGCGCCACTCACTCAATTGTGATGCAGGGAAAAACCAGGGAGCATCCAATTGAATACTTATATCAATTGCCTCGTAAATAGTATTTCCAAGTTTAGAGAGCTGATTTTTAATGTTATCATTTACAGCTTCGGGCTTTTGGGCAGGTTGTTTGTCACAGGCAACCTGGTACAGGATGGATATGCCATCTTCATCGGTGAGCTGTATATAAAAGCCTGTTGCAATTTCCCTGAATACTATTTCCAACGGTATCTTCCGCTCGGAAGTCTTATGCTGCAAAACCTTTTCAAATTCATGATCCTGATTCCGGTATAACCAGATACCTTCAGCAAGCCTTGGCATATCTGCCGGGTAAACACGACGTCCATCCACCTTATTCACACGGAATCCGGTCAGATCACCATGCGGATTGATAAAACAAAGTCCATCACCATTATTCAGCTTCTCTGCACTGGACATGGTAAAATAGTACTCCCCTATTTCTTTGACTTTGCCTATGGCTTCACCCATTGATTTGGGTGTATCCAGGTGTACAATATCCGGTTTCCGTCCATGCAGGAAATAATCGGTAGCACCACGGCGAAAGCTTTTCTCAGGATTTGGTTCGAAGAAGAATGTTGTTCTGCCGGCAGATGCTTTTTGGAATTCAGTGTTTCCTTCGAGTACGGCATCCAGTTTCCTTCGGTAATAGGCTGTGATATTCTTTACATAATCTGCATCCTTGAGTCGGCCTTCTATCTTAAACGAAGTGACTCCTGCCTCCATAAGTTCAGCCAGTGAATCGGACAAATCAAGATCTTTCAGGGAAAGAAAATGTTTATTCTTCACCAACATAGTATCATCCGCATCCAACAAGTGATACGGCAGGCGACAATACTGGGCGCACTGTCCACGATTGGCACTTCTACCGCAATTAGCCTGGCTCATATAACACTGGCCGCTATAACTCACACACAACGCCCCATGCACGAATGCTTCCAATTCCACATCCGTCTGTGAGGATATTTCAGCAATCTGTTTCAATGATAATTCGCGGGCCAAAACTACCCTTGAAAATCCTACATCCTGCAAAAACCTTACCTTCTCAACAGTCCGGTTATCGGTTTGAGTGCTTGCATGCAGGGCAATGGGAGGCAAATTAAGTTGCAGGATGCCCATATCCTGAATAATCAAGGCATCGGCACCGGCATTATAGACTTCCCAGATTAGTTTTTCGGCATCCGGCAATTGCTCATCCGTCAATATGGTATTTAAAGCCACCAACACTTTTGAACGGTATTGATGGGCGTACTGAACTAACTTTTCAACATCTTCCACAGAATTTCCTGCAGCTGCACGTGCTCCAAATTGAGATGCACCGATATACACGGCATCAGCCCCGTGATTGATAGCTGTCAGACCACATTCAAGGTTCTTGGCGGGAGAAAGAAGTTCTATACCCCTAACCCCTAAAGGGGAACGGGAATTAATATTTATATTTTTCATTTAATTAAAGACGGTTTAAATCTAATTCCCCTTTAGGGGTTAGGGGTTCTCAATGAATCTTAGTCAGATCATACGGTGTTTCCTGGTATACGAAGTAATTCAGCCAGTTGGTGAAAAGCAGGTTGGCATGGCTCCTCCAACGCACCAGGGGTTCGTTGTCAGGATTATCGGCCAGGTAATAATTCCGGGGGATATTGATGGGTAATCCTTTTGCAAGATCACGTTTATACTCTACGTCGAGTGTCTCAGGAGAATACTCAGAATGACCGGTGATGAACAATTCACGGCCATTACGGGCCATTACCATGTACACCCCCGAATCAGGTGATTCTGAAAGCAAGGTCAGCTCAGGCACTTTACGAATATCTTCGGCACGTATCTCTGTGTGCCGGCTATGAGGTACAAAGAACACATCATCAAAACCTCGGAATATTGGATTGTGCGGTTCAAATTTGGTATGTTCAAACACCCCAAACATTTTGGCATCCAACGGATATTTTGGAATCCCGTAATAATGGTGCAACCCGGCCTGTGCAGCCCAGCAGATAAAGAGCGTTGAAGTTACATGCGTTTTTGCCCAATCAAAGATCCGGGTTATTTCAGGCCAATAGTTTACTTCTTCAAATTCCAGTTGTTCCACCGGGGCACCTGTAATAATCATGCCATCATAATTACTCTGGCTGATTTCATCAAATGTTTTATAAAAAGTCATCAAATGCTCAATAGGAGTATTTTTTGAAGTATGGCTTTCCATATGCAGAAAATCGATCTCAATCTGAAGGGGTGAATTGGAAAGTAATCGGATCAAATCAGTTTCAGTGGTTATTTTAACGGGCATCAGGTTCAGGATAACAATCTTCAACGGACGTATTTCCTGACTCGAAGCACGCTCCGAATCCATAACAAAGATGTTCTCCTCACGAAGTACATCAACAGCCGGTAACGTAACAGGTATATTTAAAGGCATAATAGTAAATTAATAATATTTTCGGTAGATGTTCCAATAGGCGGAACTTCCAATAAAATCATCGAGAAATTCATTCAGCTTCACCAATAATTTCGGGGATTTCGGATGAACCACCCATGCTTGCTGTTGCGCAAACCCTATCGGTAAAGACACATCAATATTGGGATATTTCAATTTTAATCGCTGGGCAAATTGTTCGTTGCAAATAGTAAATCTGATTTTACCATTTGCCACCATGCGTACCATTTGTTCTGAACTCCGGTTCTTCAGTTCCACGATATGAATGGAATCGGCAATTTCATTCGAGAGATGTTTTAAGCGCATTTTAAACGGAGAATTTACAGGAATGTAAATAGTGTCATTTGCCAGCTGGCAATGCTTTAAAACAAGTTTTAAATGATTCGTAGCGCTACTTGCCCGTTGCACCAACACTTCACGGGAAGTAAAGAAAGGGATAGTAAAAGACGCTTTTTTCCCCCATTCGGTTGTAACAGGAACCAGGTTTGCTATAATATCATAGTCACCGGTACTTAGTCCATCAATACAGTCCTGAAGATCATTTTTCTCCGAGATTACCAGTTCAAGTCCCAGGCTATCTGCAAACGCTTTCACAATTTCATATTGAAATCCGGAAACAGTATCGTGCTTTACAGAAAAACCGATACTGCTGCTGTCAGTCAGTACCGAAAGCCTGCCCGATTTAATAATACTCGGTAAATCATGAATTTTATTCCTTGAATGATGAATCCAGAAAAAGGAACTCAATACAACCACCAACGCAACAAATGCAAGTCCAATTTGTATTTTTCTACTCATACATATCTTGTTTTATCTGTAAAACCGTATTTAATCATAGAAATTCCATGAAACCCCCATTTTTGTGATAGAAGGGTCAATGGGATAATTTGGCATAGAATAATAGGCTCCTTTCATGAACTTCTGATTGAGATGGTAGTATTCAAAAAAGAAGCGGGTACGTTTCAAATGAAAATTCAAATAGGCATTCACAACCGGGTAATTGCCGATTAATACTTTTGATTGCGCATAAAACTGTCCTGTAGCAGGCATATAGGCCGGAGCATAGTAGGCTGTATGATAGCGTACGTTCACACCGATTTGCATACTCAACACTTTTAACCACACATCATCATAATACAAATTGTGATACAGTGCAAAATCAGGCAATGCGAGTATTCCCGGCTGAGAACTAAGTTGATATACGACATTGTTCTCCAGCCCAAATTTACCAACATGAAAATCCTGTTTCAGATTGGCAGATAAAACCTGTATATTACCTGAAAACTGTTTTGGCAAAGCACTCTCATCAAAATAAATATATTTCGTGATATTTTCAACAGATACATTCAATGAAAATAAACGCGTAGGAATGGAAAAAGTTCCGCCTACATGCGTCCGGTATATATTACCAAAATCATTATTCCATGCAAAATGATTCGATTCGTAATGTTGTAAAAAATAAGACGGCTTGTCGCTACGGACAAAACCATTAGCTACCAATGAAATGCTATCATTCCACAGTTTAAAGAAACCTCCAATATTTCCATCTATGCGGAAATTACCTGCTTTGTAACCGATTAAGCCAATTTCACCCAATACATTGTATTTGAATGCCTGACCTCGCTGCTTGGATAATATACCTCCCACTTTGGTGGTTGTTTGATACATTTTATCAATCAGGGTATCTTTATTGAAGGTATATCGTTGAATATCATTTTCAATAAAAGCAGTTAAACCAAAAGGCATATATTTATTAAATTCTTCGACCAGGGAAATGGAGAAGTTATTTGTCAAAGTCTGCAAAGCAGATGTATCGTTAGTCTGTCTTAAAGGGTATTTGGTATTTTTATAAAAAGTCGTATTATCATATTTTATATCCGGACCCGGATCAGTATTCGGTTCAAAATACCTTTTACGTACATCGTCCAGCCTTATGGTATGAGCAAAGCGGGTAACCGGCACATAATCCATGCGTACCGAATCCTCATTTATACGTACAGCACGTTCGAATCCCACACTGTATTGATGGTTATAAAAAAATTGATTCTGTTTGTAATTTGAATACCCCAACATCCGGGTCTTTATATCTTTGGTGGCCAGCCCTAGAGGATTTATTTCAGTTGAATCAATGGTACCCCCATTTTCATAATTACTCAATGTATTGGTTGAAATAATACCGGTTGAAGAGTAGTGTTTTCCCTGATAACTGCCGAACAATGAACCTATAAAACGTTGAACAGCCTGATAGTTGTATTCTCCTTTGGCATAGATGTAATCCAGTGTAGTACCGAAATTCAGTTTTTTATTCACATTGGCAGTAAATAAAAATTTAATGTGGTCTTCTGCTCTAAAAGTTGTTCCACCCGTATTATAGTCTATATAACTGAATGGAGTCTTAGTATTATACATGGTGGCACTTTTTGCATTCATGAGATACGGAAAGTAAGCCGTTGAAAAAATAAAGTCAGTATTTTCGGGTCTGTCAAAATACAGTTTTGATTGAATGGGTGAACCCAGGTTTCCATTAAACGAATTTGCGATACTAAACCGATCGATCGGATTTGAAATCTGATAATTGAGATGCAGGGTATCAACCGGGATTGAATCAGCTACACCAAAGCGATCGGATACACGCCATGTTTTCACAAAACGTAAACCTCGAGGAACCTGAGCAAATACACCAACTATATTTGACAAAATAAGTATACAAAAAACAATCTTTTTCACAGAAGAAAAGTATTATAACGTAAACAATATTGTTATTTTCAGCCCCTCATTATTAGGCACTTTTAGGAATGTGCAAAGATACAAAAATTTATTGGCGAAGCCGAATGAGCTTACGTTATAAAATTAAAAACGGGGCGGATATTGTTAAACACTTTGGTTCTACCGGAAATGTTATGGAAAAACAACGAATTACAGATGAACGAATTGGACGAGTTTATAAGTCGCATCATGACAGAATGGTTTATTCGCCTTTGTTCACTGACATTCCAATCCACGGTATGATAAATACATCTGTTTTACTTTTAAAGAGGGTTGATTGAGGATTGGCAGGGGGTTCAGAGAGGGTTCAGAGGGGTTTACCTATCCGAACCCTAAGGCAACCCCCTCGCAACCCTAAGGCAACCCTAAGGCAACCCCCTATGAAGTATGAACAAATGAGGGTAAAAAACAGGCTGGATTTTTGTTTATTGTAAAAATTCGAATCATTTTTTTAATTCAGTTCAAATACCGGATAGAAAACCATATCTACCACAACATATCCGGTTATACATGATTAACGGTATATTTATACAGAATTAATGAACGTAAAAGTAAAGTTGATGATTCGATCGTAGAAACCAAGATGCTTAATTTTATTCCGCAGTAGAACAATGGCAAATTATTTTGAAAACTAATGAATAAAATACGTCAAAAAGTTTGATTATGACAAATAAAAACTTTAAACTTGCAGTACAATCTATATGACAGGAATATTTCACTGAGATTATCATTATGCTTACCTTATTTACATTTTTTCAGTGAATTACAGCACAAACACTTACATTATGATAATTCACTTCCATCATATCACTTCAACATAATTTCTTCCGCCTAATAAACCGCAGAATCAATAATTAACTTTTAATATATCCTTATTTCTTCAAATAAATTAAATTGTATGAATATAGAAAAATTGATGCAATCACTTGAGGCTAAACACCCGGGTGAAAAAGAGTATTTACAGGCAGTACGAGAAGTATTAAGTACCATTGAACCGGTTTACAACGAACATCCCGAATTTGAGAAAGCTAAAATTGCGGAGAGACTCGTAGAACCGGACAGGATCTTCACATTTAAGGTGCCATGGGTGGATGATCAGGGAGATGTACAGATCAACCTGGGTTACCGCATTCAATTCAACAATGCAATTGGCCCGTATAAAGGGGGATTACGTTTTCACGCTTCCGTAAACCTCTCAATTCTAAAATTCCTGGGATTCGAGCAGATATTTAAAAATGCATTGACCACACTTCCAATGGGTGGTTCTAAAGGTGGTTCTGATTTTAATCCCCGCGGAAAGTCTGATGGTGAAGTTATGCGCTTTTGCCAGGCTTTTATGGTTGAACTATGGCAACATATTGGGGCGGATACGGATGTACCTGCCGGAGATATAGGCGTTGGATCCAGGGAAATCGGGTATCTGTACGGCATGTATCGCAAACTTGCCCGCGTGAACACCGGAGTATTGACCGGCAAGAACCTTGAATTTGGAGGATCATTGATTCGTCCTGAAGCTACAGGCTTTGGCGGACTTTATTTTGTAAAACAAATGCTTGAGACAGCAGGGATGTATTTAAAAGATAAGACCATTGCCATTTCGGGTTTTGGAAATGTGGCATGGGGTGCTGCACTGAAAGCAACCGAATTGGGTGCCAAGGTGGTATCAATATCCGGTCCTGATGGATATATCTATGATGAAAAAGGCATATCCGGGGAAAAAATCGATTACTTACTTGAACTGCGGGCTACCTGCAACGATATAGTATCGCCTTACGCTGAAAAATATGGGGCAGTATTCGTGGCAGATCGTCGACCATGGGAACTTAAAGTTGATATTGCGTTGCCATGTGCAACACAAAATGAATTAAATGAAGAAGATGCAAAACTGCTTATTGCCAACGGGGTGATTTGTGTTGGTGAAATATCCAATATGGGTTGTACTCCTGAAGCTATAGAGTTATTCCTCACCAATAAAATCATGTATGGACCGGGTAAAGCCGTAAATGCAGGTGGTGTTGCCACTTCAGGACTTGAAATGTCACAAAATGCCATGCACCTGACCTGGACTGCTGAAGAAGTTGATCTTCGCCTGCACCAGATCATGAGTGAAATTCATAGCCAATGTGTAAAATATGGCCGTGAATCGGACGGGTATATCAATTATATGAAAGGCGCAAATGTTGCAGGCTTCCTGAAAGTAGCCAAAGCAATGCTTGCACAGGGAGTATTATAAATTACGGCAAGCTTGCTTGCTAAATGACAGAAAAGAGAAGAGTCGGTTTAAAAGCCGGGTCTTCTCTTTTCTGTTTTATTGTACTTGCAAGTTTGTACACACTCTCCTGATTCTTGCAACTCAATACTTAAATGCTTATCTTTGTAACAAAAAAAATAACTATGCTAGATCAATTGAATCAACACAGGACTATTCGTAAATATACAGATCAACAAATTGCTCCTGAATTGCTTACCAGACTACTCGAAACAGCATGCCGGGCGTCAAATACAGGGAATATGCAGGCTTATAGCATTGTGGTTACCACTGATGCCGGGTTGAAAAAGCAATTATCGCCGGCTCACTTTAATCAGCCAATGACTACCCTGGCACCTGTTGTATTAACCTTTTGTGCTGATTTCAATCGCTTTACCAAATGGTGTGAACAACGGGATGCAGTTCCGGGGTACGATAATTTCCAATCATTCATGGCTACTGCCATTGACGCACTGATTGCTGCACAGACCTTCTGCATTGCTGCTGAAAGTGTCGGACTAGGAATATGCTATTTGGGAACTACCACCTATAATGCCCGGGAAATAATAGACACCCTGAAACTACCCAAACTGGTAGTGCCAATAACCACCATTACAGTCGGCTATCCCGATGGCCAGACCGATCAAACGGACAGGTTACCACTTGGAGCTGTAATCCATTCTGAAACATATAAGGATTACACCACGGACGATATAGACAACTTATACGCAGAGAAAGAGAACAGTGATTTCTACAAACAATTTGTTTCAGAGAACAAAAAAGAAACACTAGCTCAGGTATTTACCGATATTCGTTATTCAAAAAAGAACAATGTGTTTTTCTCAGAAAAATTTCTAACGGTATTAAAAGAACAAGGATTCCTGAAATAATAATCGATTACTTTCTTTTAAATACAAAACCTCCCCGCTCATTCAGTTAAGCAGGGAGGTTTTGTATTTAAAAGAAGTCATTGTCGACAAAGTCGTTATTATGTTCACATTAAGGCAAAAAAAGCCCTTTATAAAATAAATTATGAAGGACTTTAAAAACCGCATTATCTGCTCTACAACAAGATTGCAGTATTTGCTGTACTAACTAACCTTCTCTGTTCTTCGTTGGTATATCTATCCAGTACTTGTCTTTCAACGTTCTGTTTTCTGTACAATGAATCCCATTTAATAATAATTGCTGGATTTCAAATGTTTAGGCACAAAAAAGCCCTTCATAAACTAAATTATGAAGGGCTTTAAAAACGGCGGCTATCTACTCTCCCACAAAATTGCAGTACCATCGACGTGGACAGGCTTAACTTCTCTGTTCGGAATGGGAAGAGGTGGA
>Ga0302286_10002231_pt1 | contig 13573 bp, 13 predicted proteins | sample III_Fen_E2_3_FD_198765 | JGI IMG/M metagenome (GOLD analysis project Ga0302286, IMG submission 198765) | Peat permafrost microbial communities from Stordalen Mire near Abisko, Sweden - III_Fen_E2_3 | ecosystem: Environmental > Terrestrial > Soil > Wetlands > Permafrost | place: Sweden: Abisko...
TGCAGCTTTCGCTCTTGTTACATCTATGTCTTCACCAGCTTCTGCTACATCCGTAAGAATAGTGGCTTCATTATCTTTAAATTGAAAAACGCCACCAATCGTTACAAAATATCGACATTTGTCAGATTGCACCAACTTAGTAGCACCAATATCCAACGCCGAGATAATAGGAATGTGGTTCTTTAAAATACCAAATTCACCATCTACACCTTTTGTGTAGATTTCATCTACGTCGCCATCAAAAACTACTTTATCATGTGTTATTATTTTTAAATGCATAGATTTAACCTTCTCTATCTTAATTAAACAAGAGTTTTAGCCTTTTCAACAGCTTCTTCAATAGTACCAACCATATAAAAAGCTTGTTCTGGCAAATCATCATGTTTCCCAGCGATAATTTCTTGGAACCCACGAATAGTATCATCTAATTTAACATATTTACCTGGTATACCAGAGAATTGTTCAGCAACAAAGAAAGGTTGAGACAAGAATCTTTGAATTTTTCTTGCTCTGTTAACAGTTTCTTTATCTTCTTCAGCCAATTCATCCATACCTAAAATAGCAATAATATCTTGAAGTTCTTTATATTTTTGAAGAATTTCAAGAACACGTTGAGTTGTGGAATAATGATCTTCTCCAATAATATTTGGATCCAAAACTCTAGAATTAGATGCTAATGGATCAATCGCAGGATAAATACCTAAAGATGCAATTTGTCTTGACAATACTGTACTAGCATCCAAGTGAGAGAATGTAGTAGCAGGAGCTGGGTCAGTCAAGTCATCTGCTGGTACATAAATTGCTTGAACAGAAGTAATTGAACCATCTTTAGTTGATGTAATACGTTCTTGTAATTCACCCATTTCAGTAGCCAAAGTAGGTTGATAACCTACAGCAGAAGGCATACGTCCAAGTAAAGCTGATACTTCAGAACCTGCCTGAGTAAATCTGAATATATTATCAATAAACAATAACACGTCTTGCTTTGAATAATCTCTGAAATATTCAGCCGCAGTAAGCGCTGATAGACCAACTCTCATTCTAGCTCCAGGTGGTTCATTCATTTGACCATAAATAAGACCTACTTTGTCAAGGACTCCACTTTCTTTAAATTCGTTCCAAAGGTCATTACCTTCACGAGTTCTTTCACCAACACCGCCGAATACAGACACACCATTGTGCGCCATCGCGATATTGTGAATCAATTCTTGGATTAAAACAGTTTTACCAACACCAGCACCACCGAATAGACCAATTTTACCACCTTTTTGATAAGGTTGAAGTAAATCAATCGCTTTAATCCCAGTTTCAAGGATTTCTATATCAGTATTTTGCTCTATTAATGTTGGAGATTGTCTGTGTATAGGAAGATAAGTATCTGTAACAATAGGACCTTCATTGTCAACAGGCTCACCAATAACATTTAAAATTCTTCCTAAAATTGGATTTCCAACAGGAATTTTTATAGGTTCACCGGTATTAACTACCTTCATACCTCTTTTCAAACCATCTGTTGTTGACATAGAAACAGTTCTAACTTTGTTTGAACCCAACATTTGTTGGACTTCAACAACGATAGTTGAACCATTATCATAAGTAATTTTCAATGCATTGTAAATCTCAGGTAAATTACCATGAGGGAACTCAACATCGACAACAGGACCGATAATTTGAGTAATTAAACCTTCGTTTAATGCTAAATCTTGTTCTAATGTTGCCATTATAATACCTCTCATCTTAATAACTATATTATTGTAGTCTTAAAATACAATTTTAGCAATAAGACATAATATATTAATTAAAAAAAATCAATTAATTATATGACAACCTTGAATTAAAACTTAGATATACAAGGCTGAAAGTAACATTACCACCCAAATTACACACAGGCAGATTAAGCTTAACACCGTAAACACAAGCTTTCCACTAACCGGAAAAGACTTTGGATTTGTAATTTCTCGTAATATTATTTTGGAATAATCCTGTTTTAAATTGCTGCTTTCAAAGGAGCCTTTTAAAAGTTTTTTAAGATTATATATTTTTTCTATTTTTCCACGCACCTCCGGTTTCGTTATAATAAGTTTTTTTATTTTTATATTTTCAGAAGATTGTAATTCATTATCAACGTATGCTGATATAGTTGAGTTTAAATTTTCTTCATACGACTTTATCCCAGAAGATTTATAGGTGCTCATTTCTCCAAATCGGTTATACGATTCTCTTAAGTCCGTTATAATGCCTTTAAAAGCTTCATATTTTTCCCTGCACGGTTTGCAATGAGACAAATGTCGTTCAAAAGAAGCGGTAAGAGTATCACTTAGATCTCCATCCAAATAAAAATTCATTAAAGATTCAACTTGTTCACACGATATTTCCATTTATTTTCTCCTACAAATAACTAGACAATTCACCTTGTAATTTTTCCCTTGCTCTTGCTATTCTTGACTTAACTGTACCCAAATTGGTATTGGTAAGTTTAGCTATTTCTTCATAAGAAAAACCTCTTAATTCTCTTAAAATTATTGCTAAACGAGCGTTTACAGGTAAATGAACTATACACAATTTTATTTGTGATTCTAGTTCCTTGGATTGGCAGTTCTCACATGGCAGAAGCCTATTGTCCACAACATATCTTGCATCTTCACAATCGCAGTCGATTGTCCTTAAAGATCTATTTTTACGGCGCATAGAATCATAAAAAACGTTTATTGCTATTTTGTGACTCCAACTGTTAAAATGCCCTGAATCTTTCAATTTCCTTATATTTTTAACTATTTTAATAAGGGTTTCTTGAGTTAAATCAGAGACCGATTCATGCATTGGGCATAAATGGGCAAAGAAAGTATATATACCCTTTTGTGATCTTTTAATTAACTCAGCTGTAGCTTTCATATCAAGATTTTGGGTATATTCTATAAGTTCAGTCATTTGGAGTTTTTTATAATTAACTCTATTCATATAGGCACCTTACTCTTAGGATAATTTTTTTTCTTTAAAAAAATAATGTCCTTTGTAATATAATCAATAGAGTATTATTTTAAATTTCCTTATTTCTAATTGGAAATGAAGTGGTACCAACAAAACAAGAAATATATAGAAATTATGTGGGATAAACTCAAAGAAAAATATAACCAACTAAAAATTGGTAAAAAGAATCTATACCTAGTTGCAAGTTCTGATAAGTTCGATTCGGAAACCGAGTTTTTGGATGTTCTGGCTGCAGCTCTTTCTGGCGGGGTTGACATTGTACAATTAAGAGAAAAATCAATGAACCCCAACAAATTTTTAAACTTAGCAAAGAAAGTAAAAGAATTGTGTGCCGAATTTGGAGCGACATTTATTATCAATGATAGGGTCGATATAGCATATATAATTGAAGCAGACGGAGTTCATCTCGGACAAAATGATATAGATGTCAATTCTGCACGAAAGATTTTAGGCGCGAATGCAATAATAGGTATATCAACACACTCTCGAGAACAAGCTAAAAAAGCCGAAGAAGATGGTGCTGATTATATAACTGTAGGACCTATATTTATGAACGAATTAAACCGTGACAGAGCATCTGCCGGAATTGAATATGCAAAATGGGTTAGTAAAAATATTAGTACACTAGGATTTGCTATCGGTGGCATCAATCTTAATAACTGCGAAGAAGTTCTCAACTCGGGATTTAACAGAATTTCTGTAGCCAGAGTAATTATAAATTCAGATAATCCAAGAGATATAGCATATAAATTTAAAGAGAAAATTTCAGATTACACATAAGATAAACACAATACAAACAATAAATAATCTAAGTTGTTAATCAAAGAACTGCCGCTATTGTAATAGTTTTAGGTAAAAGATAGACACTCCTTGGCATTTAACAATAGAGCGTATGCTCTATTGTCAGACAAAACTGGAATTAAACGAGTCCTAATACTTTTTTATACCAAGAAAATGATTCTAATTCTGAACCATTAAACGTTGTCTTAATACATTGTTTCTTCAAATAGCTTTCGAATTCGTCGTTGAAGCCAGCTTTAGTCTTCTTTACTTCTGATGCTGTTGCCATTTCCTTCTCCTTTTTAATATTAAAGAGTTACACACATAATTTATATATAAACATTAAACACTTAACTAATCGAAATCTACGCACCCATGATATAATCTCAGACCATGCTTGTCAATTGATTATATAGGTATATGACATTTTATGAAGAATTTGTTACAAAGTTGAAATATACAGTTATTTTAAACCCGAAAAAGATTTTTTTTTGCTACCTGCTTCACAATTGATTGTGTTTTTGTTACAATTTCTAAGCAGCAAATATTACAATAGGGAGACAGTATTTTGAAAACATCAATGAAATCACATAACTGTGGCGAATTAACCGCAAAAAATATTAATGAAGAAATTACACTATCAGGCTGGGTAGCATGCATTAGAGATTTAGGCGGGATTATTTTCTTAGAATTAAGAGACAGATCAGGATTCTTTCAATTAGTTGCAGACCCACAAGTCAATCCTGAGACTCACAGTGTGTTTTCGAAACTAAAAACTGAATCCGTTATTAATATTAAAGGTATTGTTACAAAAAGACCAGAAGAAACATATAACGACAAACTTCCTACTGGTGAAGTTGAAACATACCCAACTTGTGTAAAAATATTTTCAGAATCTATTACCTTACCATTTGTTTTGGATGACGACAGTGTTTCAGAAGACATCCGTTTGAAATACAGATACTTAGATATTCGAAGAGAACCCATGCTAAACAACTTAAAGCTTCGTCACAAAGTTGTTGCAGCTATGAGAGAATATTTAAATAATGAAGATTTTCTAGAAGTAGAAACACCAATTCTTAATAAAACAACTCCTGAAGGAGCAAGAGATTATTTAGTTCCATCACGTGTTCAAGAAGGTAAATTCTACGCACTACCTCAATCTCCTCAGATATTCAAGCAATTACTGATGGTTGGGGGTATTGAAAGATATTATCAAATAGCAAAATGTTTCAGAGATGAAGATTTAAGAGCTGACAGACAGCCTGAATTTACACAAGTAGACTTAGAAATGTCATTTGCTAATCAAGATGACGTTATTGCAACAGTTGAAGGCCTATTAAAATCAGGATTTAAGTCTGCTGGCGTTGAGATAACAACACCAATTAAACGTATCACTTGGCAAGACGCTATGGATAGATTTGGATCAGACAAACCCGATACACGTTTTGGATTAGAATTATTTAATGTTTCAGATGTTATGGAAGCATCAACATTCCAAGCATTCAAAGATGTTATTGCTGATGGTGGAACTGTTAGAGCTATTAAAATCCCTTGTATAGCAAACTATTCAAGAAAAGATATGGATGATGTAAGAAATCTAGCAATTTCATTTGGTGCTAAAGGTTTAGCATGGATTACATATATGGAATCAGGAGAAGTTAAATCTCCTGTATTAAAGTTCTTAACAGAAGATCAAGTCAAGGAAATCCAAACTAGAGCGGGAGCTCAAAATGGAGATATCGTATTCTTTGTAGCTGACAAACCAAAAGTTGTGTTTGATGTACTTGGAAGATTTAGATTACATTTTGGTAAAAAATTGAATATGATAGATGAAAAAGACCATGCCCTATTATGGGTAATTGATTTCCCTATGTTTGAATATTCAGATGAAGAAGGCAGATACAAAGCAATGCATCACCCATTCACATCTCCAAACCTTGAAGATATGGGCAAATTAGAGTCTGGCGATTTGGGTAATGTTAAATCAATTGCATATGATATTGTTTACAACGGGACTGAATTAGGTGGTGGAAGCGTAAGAATCCACACTCCAGAAGTCCAAAAAGTAGTATTTAAAGCTCTTGAAATATCTGATGAAGAAGCACAAAAAAAATTCGGCTTTATGGTTAATGCATTCCAATATGGAGCTCCACCTCATGCAGGTTTAGCAATTGGGCTTGATAGATTTATTGCATTATTATGCAGAACTGATTCTATCAGGGACGTTATTGCATTTCCTAAAAATTCAGCAGCAAAATGTTTAATGAGTGATGCTCCAGGTGAAGCATCTTTGCAACAAATGAGAGAATTACATTTGAAAAGTACTGTAAAACCAAAATAATTAGATAATTAAATTTTTAAAAACAAAAGAAGTCAGATCAACGCATCTGACTTCTTTTTATTATATTAATATTGAATTGTGTGGATAATTAGATAATTTACTTCGCTGTTTATTTTTGTTAGTGTTAAAATATAGTTGACATTTTAAGTTGAGGTATAAATTATGTGGGATTATTCAGAAAAAGTTATGGATCACTACAGAAACCCTAGAAATGTCGGTAAACTTGATGATGCCGATTTAGTAGGGGAAGCAGGAGCATTGTCTTGCGGAGATTCACTAAAATTATATATGAAAGTTAAAGATGGGATAGTTACAGATGCTAAATTCCAAACATTTGGATGTGGATCTGCTGTTGCATCGGCAAGTATTTTAACAGAAATGATTATTGGGAAACCAATTGATGAAGTTAAAAATATAACAAACAAAGATATAGCTAATGAGCTTGATGGTCTTCCTCCAGAAAAAATGCACTGCTCAGTAATGGGGCATGAAGCATTAGAAAATGCACTAAAGAAATTTTATGGTGATGACTATACTATTCCAGGAGCGACTCCATCAGCAGAGAAAGTTATCTGTACATGTTTCAATGTAACAGAACAACAAATAATTGAAGCAATACAAGTTAATGGACTTAAAACAGTAGATGAAGTTACTAATTACACAAAAGCCGGCGGTGCTTGTGGTAAATGCAAAGGCGACATTCAAGGAATACTTGACAAAGAACTCGCAAAACAAGAAAAACCAAAACTTTCTTCAGCTCAATTAATTTTAAAAATTAACAAAGTTATTGAAACAATAATAGCTCCAGAACTACAAAAAGATGGCGGAGATCTTGAATTGGTTGATATTGAAGGTTCTAAAGTTTATGTTAAATTACAAGGCAGATGCTCTAGTTGTAAAAATTCAATATTGACGTTAAAATCATTTGTTGAAACAACACTAAAAGATAAAGTTAGTCAAGAAATAGAGGTAATACAATTATAAAATGGTTATTTATTTAGATAATAATGCAACAACGCAAGTTGATAATAGAGTTATTGAAGAAATGCTCCCATACTTAAAAGAAGAGTATGCAAACCCTTCTTCAATGTATAGTTTTAGCATAAAACCCGCTAAAGCAATCAGTGGTGCAAGAAACAGTTTAAAAAATTTCTTAGGAGCTACTTCTGAAAGAGAAATTATATTTACATCAGGTGGCTCTGAAAGTGCTAATATGGCAATTAAAGGGATTCTGGCAACTGACAAAAATAAGAAACATATTATAACCACTAAAGTTGAACATCCCTGCGTTTTGAACTTATACAAGTCTCTTGAAAAGCAAGGCTATAAAGCAGACTACATAGGAGTAAACTCAAATGGAGAACTTGATTTAGAAGAACTTAAAGAAAAAATAACTCCAGACACAGCACTAGTATCTGTAATGTGGGCGAATAACGAAACTGGAGTAATAAACCCTGTAGAAAAAATTGGGGAGATAATAAAATCAAGAAATTCTGAAGCAAAATTCTTTGTAGATGCTGTACAAGCGTCTGGTAAAGTTAATATTGACGTTAAATCAACAAATATTGATTTATTAGGGATTTCAGGTCATAAATTTCATGCGCCTAAAGGTATTGGAGCCCTATACGTTAAATCCAATATAATGATTCCTCCACTAATAGTTGGTGGACACCAAGAAAGAGGATTAAGAGCTGGCACAGAAAATGTTCCATATTTGGTTGGGTTAGGCGTTGCAGCTGATTTAGCTCAAGAAGGTTTACAATATGAATCTACTGAAATAAAAAGATTAAGAGATAAACTTGAAACAGGCATTCTTCAAAATGTTTATAACGCAAAATTAAACTCTTCAGTTACTAACAGAGTTCCAAACACATCAAACATTGGTTTCGAATACATTGAAGGTGAATTAATTTTATTACACTTGAGCGATATTGGTATTTGTGCAAGTTCTGGTAGTGCATGTACATCAGGATCACTAGAGCCAAGCCACGTTCTCAGAGCAATGGGAATTCCTTATACCGCACTTCATGGAAGCATCAGATTCAGTTTAAGCAGATTTAATACTGAAGCTGATATTGATTATACTTTAGCCAAACTTCCTGAAGTTATCGAAAAAATAAATGGATTATCTCCTTATCAAGAAGAACTTGCTCATCTTAAAGAAATAAAAAACAAATAAGAAAATATAAGAATACGGAAAAACTCTTGATTTTTCCGCACACTCATAAAATAAAAGCTGACTTTGCAGTCAGCTTTTTTATAGGACTTACTATAAATCCTATTGTTGATTGATACACAAATCTTTAATCCAACTTTGATTCAAACATATAAATTTTAAAGATAATTTCCTCAAATTTATCTTTAAACCACCTAAGCCACAGTCCACATGCAGTTTTAAAATCACTAACTCCGGGCCAAACAATACTTTTATACATTAAAAATACTCCTTTACACTACATATCCAATTTTTATTACGGAATATTTTGAAAAAACTTTAGAAAAAAACATGGTTTTTTTACAAAAATTTACATAAATAAGTGTTAAAAATACCTCATTTCAAATTGTAACGATTAAGTCGTAGACAGTAATTTACCCCTTGAGAAATACTTAATATATATGTACAATATAAATGTAACTGGAACAAAAATGATACAAAAACTCATCCAACAAATTGATTTATTGAATATGAACTTCTGAATATAATTTTTAATTAAGAGATATGCTATAATCTTAAAGGAGTGATATATATTGATGAACAATTTACAATTGCAAAATGATCTTGAAAAGCTTTTGGCAATTATGCCTGAAAAAGTCACAAGATACGTATCAATTGAGTCATTAGAGGATGCAATCGAAATAGTTTTAGACATCGGTAGGCGACCCGAGATACGGAAATCAGACGGAAGCATCGTAAGAGTTGACTCAGAGGTAATTACATCCGAAGATTTGGAATATGTAACTGGATTCGTACAAGAATTTACTAAGGATAACAGATCTGGAATTCCAGGTACCTTGCACAGAATAAGTGCCATTAAAAACAGACAAAATAAAATCGTCGGATTGACATGTAGAATCGGTAGAGTAGTAACAGGGACCATAGCTTGCATCAAAGATTTTTGTACAATGGGCAAAAGCATATTATTTTTAGGTCGTCCTGGTGTTGGAAAAACAACAAAACTTCGTGAAATATCACGATTATTTGCTGATGAGCTTCAAAAGAGAGTAGTTATTGTTGATACTTCAAACGAAATTGCAGGTGATGGGGATGTTCCTCACGCAGCAATTGGTTCTGCCCGTAGAATGCAAGTTGCACAACCGGAATTTCAAAAAGATATAATGATTGAAGCAGTAGAGAATCACACACCTGAAGTTATTGTTGTTGATGAAATAGGTACAGAAGCTGAAGCACAAGCAGCAAGAACAATTGCAGAACGTGGTGTAATGCTAATTGCAACAGCACACGGGAATGCACTTGAAAGTTTAATTAAAAATCCTACACTATCAGATTTAGTAGGTGGAATCCAATCCGTTACATTAGGTGATGATGAAGCAAAAAGAAGAGCATCACAAAAAACGGTATTAGAAAGAGAAAAACAGCCTACATTTGATATTGTAATAGAAATTCTTGATAGAAATACTCTTGCCGTTTACAAGAACGCATCTGAAGCAGTGGATTATATTTTAAGAGGATGGCCAATAAGACCTGAAATAAGAAAGGTTGATAAAGAATATCACCTTGAACCTGAAAAAATAGAACCTAAAGAAATGCCAAAACCAACACTCGTTCAACAGATTACATCTATTGAGGAGAAACTACAAGGTTCTAAAGCAGATGATAGCCTAAAATTTAGTTTTTCAAGAAAAGATTATGCTGAATCAATAAAGCCGACAAAAAAAATATATTTATATGCCGTTTCAAGAAGCATTGTAGAAAAAATTATTGAAAGACTTGATTTTAATGTTGAACTTACAAGAAATGTTGATGAAGCAGATTTAGTTATTGCACACAAGAATTTTGCAAAAGGTGGTGCTAAAGTTTTAAGCACAGCAAATGATTACAGAATTCAAGTATTCTATATAAAAACAAATTCAATGGCACAAATCCAAAAAGTATTGAAAGAGGCTCTTGATATTCAAGACGCAACAGAAGTTCTTCACGGATATTATGATGATGCAGAAAGAGCTCTTGATGAAGCAAAAATTGCAATAAATAAAATACTTTCAGGTGCAAAAAATATAGAATTAAATCCGCAAAATCAACACATAAGGAAACTTCAACACGAACTGGTTGAACAACACAACTTGGAAAGTCGCTCAGTAGGAGAGGGTCCAAATAGACACCTTCGAATAGTTGGCGGACAAGATTTTGATAATGATAGAGCCTCATAAAACAGGCTCATATGGCTACAAATTGGACTATTTGATACAATCGTGATATAATTGACCTATGTTCACTGGTATTATTGAAGAAGTAGGGCAACTAAAATCTATATCCAATGATTCAATCACAATAAAATGTTCTAAAATACTAGAAGATATTAATGTGGGCGAAAGCATTGCTGTTAATGGAATTTGTCTTACCGTTACAAATTATTCCAGCAGAGAATTTTCTGCTGATGTTTCGATGGAAACATCTCAAGTCACAAATTTTAAAAATTTAAAATCTGGAGATTTAATAAACCTAGAAAGAGCGATGCCACTTAATGGAAGATTCGGCGGTCATATAGTAAGTGGGCACATTGATTGTGTAGGAAAAGTAAAATCAATCAATAAATTAGACAAGTTTTATAATTTAGAACTTGAATTGCCAAATTCAAGTTACTCTAAATATTTTGTCAATAAAGGATCAATCGCAATTAATGGAATAAGTTTAACAATATACGATTTAACCGATAAAACAGTTAATATCGCAATAATTCCACATACCGTTGAAGAGACTAACCTAAAAACTCTTTCAAAAAGAGACAATGTAAACATTGAATTTGATATTCTAGCCAAGTATGTTGAAAAAAATTTATTACTGGACGATAATAAAAACAATATAACAGAAGATTTTTTAATAGAGAATGGATTTGTTTAATGGAAGATATAAACTATAATGAAAAATTTAATACAATAGAAGAAGCTATTGAAGATTTCAAGCAAGGGAAACCTGTAATAGTTGCGGACGATGAATCAAGAGAAAATGAAGGAGACCTAATTTGTTCAGGACAAATGGCTACTCCTGAAATAATTAATTTTATGGCTCAAGAAGCAAGAGGTCTAATTTGTTTAGCCATATCCGATAAAATTGCTGAAAAGCTTGATTTACCTCAAATGGTAGAACAAAATAATGAACGAATGAAAACAGCATTTACTTTAAGTATTGATGCTGCAGAAAAATATGGAGTAACAACAGGGATATCCGCATATGATAGAGCAAAAACTATTGAAGTTGCTATCGCTCCCGATGCACAGAATTCAGATTTAAGAAGACCAGGTCATATGTTTCCTTGTGTAGCAAGAAAAGGCGGAGTTCTACAAAGAACGGGGCACACCGAAGCTGTTGTTGATTTAGCAAGACTTGCAGGACATATTCCAGCAGGACCAATGTGTGAAATAATGACAGAAGATGGTCACATGGCTAGAAGAGATGACCTTCATAAGTTTGCTCAAAAACACAACCTAAAATTTATAACTGTCTCAGATTTAATTGCATACAGACTTAAATCTGAAAAACTAATTGAACGTTCTGCCGAAGCAGATTTGCCTACTGAATATGGGCATTTTAAAATTGTTGGATACATCAACCAAATTACAACAGAAGAACACATAGCCATCATTAAAGATGATGGTTCAGATAAAATCCCATTAATTAGAGTGCATAGCGAATGTTTTACAGGAGACGTAATGCATAGTCTTAGGTGCGACTGCAATAGCCAACTACATGCAGCAATGCAAATGATAGAAGAATATGGCAAAGGTGCCGTTGTATACCTTAGAAATCACGAAGGTAGAGGAATCGGACTAGTTAATAAAATAAAAGCATATAACCTTCAAGACAAAGGTGAAGACACAATTGATGCAAATTTATCATTAGGATTTCCTGTAGACTTGAGAGATTATGGGGTTGGAGCACAAATTATATTGGATTTAGGATTTAATAATTTCAATTTACTAACCAACAACCCTAAAAAAATAATAGGACTTGAAGGTTATGGATTGAACATTCACGAAATAATTAACATAAAACCAGAAATCAATATATATAACAAAAAATATATGACAACCAAAAAAGAAAAAATGCATCACATGTTATAAGGAAAATATTATGGCTGAGACAATATACCAAGTAGAATTTTTAAAAAATGATAAATACAGATTATTCAAAGGCTTATATTCTGATTTTATAGCTCATGCAATCTCAGATTACAGATTTGAACTAACACCATTGGATTATGATGGATTTATTGAGGCTGTGGATAAAGACATAATAAAGTGTGCCGTTTTATTAGAAAACTCATTTCCGACTGCATTTTCAGTTTATACAACGGCAATTTCTGAATCTGTAGAGCTCAATGTTATACATTGTCTCGGAAACGAAGATTTAATAACTAAAAGAGGCAAATTAACTGAATTTTTCATGGAACAAACAAAAGAAGACAGAAAAGAATCCGTAGTTTGCTATCCTATGTTAGGTTCACAAGAAGATTTTGCAACAGATATTACACATTTCGGTTATAAACTTATTGGACTTGTTGTTTTAAGATTCGGGATGTCTGATCCAATGTCAGAAATGATACTTGAAAATGTAGATATCCCACCAATTGACAAAAAATATGAAGTTGTCAAATGGGATAGTAAATATTTTGATGATGCAGTAAAAGTTATAAATGAATCATTTAAGACTACCTCAGACGCATTGTTTGACCCAAGATTTACAACAGTTAGCGGGACAAAAGACATTCTTGATAAAATAGTTAACAGTATCTATGGGGAATTTTTACCTGAAGCAACAACAGTACTATTAGAAAACAAAAAACCTGTAGGTTTTGCAATGGCAAATGTCACAGGTGGTAAAATTTCAAACATCCCTCTAGTTGGAATTCTTGAAAATAACAGAGGTAAAGGTCTTTCTGTTATGATGCTTCAAAGAGTCCTAAAAACAATTATGAAAGACGTAAAATCTGGCAAAAAACATTTTTCTGAAGTCAATGTAACAACAGAAACTGATAATTTTGGAGCTTTAAGAATGTATAGAACAGTCGGCTTTAAAGAAGACTATTCTTATACACAAGCATACCTTCCAAAAGGATAAGCTCAATAAAATTCGTTATTTTTTAACAGCAGAGACAGTAGGTGTAGCATCTTTAACAACGTACGGACGGACAAAGGCCCAAGTTCCAAATGTTGTAAGTCCTAGTGCTGAAATATTTAAAGTCTTTTTTGCAATTGGGTTCTTAATCAAAGCTCCCAAACTCA
>Ga0302286_10002233_pt1 | contig 13557 bp, 13 predicted proteins | sample III_Fen_E2_3_FD_198765 | JGI IMG/M metagenome (GOLD analysis project Ga0302286, IMG submission 198765) | Peat permafrost microbial communities from Stordalen Mire near Abisko, Sweden - III_Fen_E2_3 | ecosystem: Environmental > Terrestrial > Soil > Wetlands > Permafrost | place: Sweden: Abisko...
TTGCCAGGTCATTAGACGAAATAATGAGTTCCGTACGCACGGCTGCCAGGAAACTGGCTGATGCTGATGGTGCTACTTTTGTACTTCGTGATAGTGAAAAATGTTTTTATGCCGACGAAGATGCCATAAGCCCTTTGTGGAAAGGGCAACGTTTTAATATGGATATCTGCATCAGTGGCTGGGCAATGAAACACAAAGAAGTGGTTGTTATCGAGGATATTTACAAAGATTATCGAATACCTCATGAAGTCTACCGCCCTACTTTTGTAAACAGCCTTGCCATGGTTCCCATCCGTACAAAGGAACCGGTAGGAGCAATAGGTATTTATTGGGCACATAATTATATACCTACCGACGAACAGATCGGTATTGTACAAGCTTTGGCAGATGCAACTGCAATAGCCATGGAGAATGTGTCTTTTTATGAAAAACTTGAATTGAAAGTAAAAGACCGTACGGCTCTTCTCGAAGCGGCAAATAAAGAACTTGAATCTTTTAGTTATTCTGTCTCCCATGACTTGCGTGCACCCTTACGGCATATCAGTGGCTATATTGATTTACTCAATAGACGTTTCCCTGAATCATTGCCCGAGAAGGGTATTCAGTATCTTAAAAACATATCTGCATCAGCGATCCAAATGGGCTTGTTAATTGATGATTTGCTTCACTTCTCACGGACAAGCCGTCAGGAACTCCGAATCGATAAATTGAATATGCAAATCCTTGTTCAGGATGTTATAAAGCTTATTCAGCAGGATAACCCTGGACGTAAAATTGATTGGATAACCGGTCAGTTTCCCGAAGTATGGGGTGATCATAACCTATTGAAGTTGGTCTGGATCAACTTGCTAAGCAATGCTGTCAAGTTTACCCGGAAGTGTGAGATGGCTCGCATTGAAATTAACTGTCACCAGGAGGAAAAAGAATATGTTTTCTCTGTTTGTGATAATGGTGCCGGATTTGATATGCAATACGCACAAAAATTATTTGGTGTTTTTCAACGGTTGCATACAGATGCAGAGTATGAAGGCACTGGTATAGGCCTGGCTAATGTCAAACGAATCATCCTGCGGCATGGAGGTCGTGTATGGGCTCAGGCTGAAGAGGGAAAAGGAGCAACCTTTTATTTTACGTTACATTTAAATATAAATTAGTCATGTTAAATTTAAGAACTATTTTGTTGGTTGAAGATAATCCAATGGATGTGGAATTGACTCTTGAAGCATTGGAAGAACATAATCTTGCTAACCGTGTAATTGTTGCAAATGATGGAATTGAAGCATTGGAATACTTGCGCTGTGAAGGTAAATATGCCCATCGGAATCATGAAAATCCGGCAGTTGTATTGTTGGATATCAAAATGCCTCGCATGGATGGCAAAGAATTGCTTAGCATTATTCGAAGTGATAATTTATTTAAAAATCTCCCAGTCGTTATGCTTACCTCTTCACGTGAGGAACCTGATTTAAAAAACTGTTATGACCTGGGGGCTAATGCATATGTTGTAAAACCAGTTGACTTCAATGAGTTCATTGATGCAGTAAAACAACTGGGAGTGTTTTGGGCTCTGATAAATGAAATTACACCACAATAAAAATCAATCTTATGGAAAAAACAATCAATATGGAGCAACCGCTGAGAATATTGTTTCTCGAGGATTCTCAACAAGATTTCGAGATTATTTCCGAATTGTTGACAGAAGAAGGATTTGATTTCTTCATGGAGCGTGTTGAAAGTCATCACGATTTTATTTCGTTGTTGTTGAGTCAGAAGTACGATGTTATCTTATCAGATTTCACATTACCTGACTTTAATGCTTTTGGAGCATTAAACCATGTGTTGGAAATTTGTCCTGAAACGCCATTTATTGTTGTCTCAGGATCTATCGGAGAAGAAACAGCGATAGAACTGATCAAAAAGGGGGCTATTGATTATGTCCTGAAGGACCGGATAGACAGACTTCCTTATGCAGTAAAAAGATCGCTGGATGAAGTGAAGGAAAAAGAATCCCGTAAGCTGATTGAAGAGGCTTTAAGGATAAGTGAACGGGAGTATCGCGGGCTCTTTGAAAATGTTCCGGTAGGTATTTACCGTGCAACGCTTGATGGGAAAATTCTAAAGGCAAATCCGTTCCTTGTGAGATTATTAGGGTACAGTTCTGCCAGTGAACTTTTTAACCGTGATCTTTACAGTGATGGATTTAAACCCAGCTATTCAAGTGATGAATTGAAGCGTAAAATTGAAAAGCAAGGTGTGATTCATGGATTAGATGCAAAATGGGTTTTGCAGGACGGAACGGTAATTCATGTAAGTATAAGTGCTAATTTGATTTTCGATGAAAATAGAAATCCACTGTACTTTGATGGGATTGTAGAAGATATTACTGAACGGGCAAAGTCAGAAGAGGAAATTAAAAAGAGAATTGAAGACCTGGAATATTTTCATAAGATTACAGTTGGCCGTGAATTGACGATGATCGACCTGAAAAAGGAAATAAATTCATTATTGGAAGAAGCCGGAAAAGAGCAAAAATACCTGCTTGTCGAATAAGAATCTGTTTATCCGTCTTTACGTTTAATCACAACAGGCAGAAACCTGAACAAGGGGTTTCTACCTGTTTTTTTTGTTTGTTGAAAATATTGTACCTTTGTGATTCTTTTTACTAAACCAATCAAATGACATACCAAACCTATACGCTTTCCAACGGTCTACGAATAATCCACAAACCCGATAATACCGCTGTAACCTATTGTGGCCTGGTGATCAATACAGGATCCAGGGATGAAGAGGAGAATGAACAGGGTATGGCCCATTTTATTGAGCACATGCTTTTTAAAGGTACCGAAAAACGACGTTCCGGGCATATCATCAACCGCCTGGAGAATGTGGGAGGAGAATTAAATGCCTATACTTCGAAGGAAGAAACGGTGGTCTATGCCATTGTTCTCAATGAGTATTTCGATCGGGCCATGGAGCTTGTTTTCGATATTGCCTTTCATTCCACTTTTCCACAAAAGGAAATTGATAAAGAAGTGGTTATTATCGTTGACGAGATCCAATCGTACAACGATAGTCCTTCGGAACTGATCTTTGATGATTTCGAGGAAATGATATTCGCCCACCATCCCATAGGGCATAATATTTTAGGAAAACCTGAATTATTGCTCCAATATTCAACCTCAGATGCGGTTCGTTTTGTACACAAACATTACAAGCCGGAAGAAATGGTATTCTTCGTGATGGGGGACTTTAATTTCAACCAACTAATCCGCATGGGTGAAAAGTACCTGAAAACAGAAGCAGGTAACAAGACGCCTGTCATTCGGACTTCCCCTACTTCTTATCAGCCTGTCCGAAAAGAGATTGATAAAAATACGCATCAGGTGCATTTTATGTTGGGAAATAGGTCGTACGATTTATATCATCCCAACCGCCTGGCCATGTACCTGCTGAATAATATACTTGGAGGACCGGGAATGAACAGCCTGTTGAATCTTTCCCTTCGTGAAAAACACGGGCTGGTTTACAATGTGGAATCGAACTACCAACCCTTTACCGATACCGGTATGTGGAGCGTGTATTTCGGTTGTGATACTGAGAATGCCGTCCGCTGTGAACAACTGGTCATGGCTGAATTGCAAAAGCTCTGTGACCAACCCTTGTCGGAGAATGCCTTAAAGAAATACAAACTGCAACTAATGGGGCAAATGGCTATCTCTTCCGAACAGAAAGAGAACTTTGCACTGAGTCTTGGCAAGAGTTATATGCGGTATGGAAAAATTGAAGACCTGGCAACGGTGAAACAACGCATAGAAGCTATAACAGCTGAAAAGCTACAGGAAGTAGCTCTAGAAATGTTTAATCCGAATGACCTGTCAGTATTGATTTACAGGTAATCCCCAAGCCCCTAAAGAGGATGCGAGATACTTTCGTCTATTATAATCTCCTAAATTCTGAATTTTTTATTGGAGATAGTACTATTTAACATCCCCTTTAGGGGTTTGGGGTTATTTGAGAAAAGAATAATAGAAAACCCACTAACTATTTCCCATAGGAAGTTGTTATTTCGAAGTATCTTTAAAAAGAAAAATATTATGAACCTGGAAGATTATATAACAGCCCATTCCGACCTGGAACCTGAATACCTGGCGAAACTCAACAGGAGAACACATTTGAGGATGATCAATCCGCGTATGTTGTCAGGTCATTTCCAGGGCCGCGTATTGGCTATGTTTTGTCATATGATCCAGCCTAAGACTGTGCTGGAGATAGGTACTTTTACAGGCTATTCGGCTATCAGCATGGCGGAAGGAATGCCCGATAATGGTGTATTGCATACGATCGATTATGATGATGAACTGGAGAGTTTCCTGAACGATGTATTTGCTAAATCGGAACAAGCGCATAAGATAAAACTACATATCGGGGATGCCCTGACAGTAATAGACGGGATGAATGAGATCTTCGACCTGGTATTTATCGATGCCGATAAGGAAGAGTATCTGGCTTATTACGAAGCCGTACTGCCAAAAGTGAGACAGGGCGGGTATATGCTGGTGGATAATACGTTGTGGGATGGCAAGGTATTAAAGCCTGTTGATCCCAAAGACAAGGAAACCATTGCGATCATGAAGTTCAATGAATTCATTGCCAAAGATACCCGTATCGAGAAAGTATTACTGCCTGTACGGGATGGACTGACGTTGATCAGGAAAATCGGTTGATTAGTTGATTCAGTTAATTAGTTGACTGGTTTGATTACGAAAAATAGTAAATAGTAAATGATAAAATAGTAAATAGAAAAGATGTTTATCTACGAATTGGAGTTTAAAGTACGGGATTACGAATGTGACCTGCAGGGTATCGTGAATAACTCGGTCTATCAGAATTACCTGGAACACACCCGTCATGAGTTTTTACTGGATAATGATGTCAGCTTTGACCTCCTGCACCAACAAGGAGCCGATGCTGTGGTAGCACGCATAGAAATGGCCTATAAGGCCCCACTTAAATCGGGTGATGAATTTATCTCCAAGCTTTATGTCACCAAGGAAGGAATAAAATATGTATTTCATCAAACTATATTCCGGAAGAGTGATAACAAAGTATGCCTGAAGGCAAAAGTAGATACGGTAGTGGTAATAAATGGCAAACTGGCAGCTTCACATCCTCAACTGGAGAAACTGATTTCTATGTTAAGCCAGCTTCCTGCTTCTGGAAATTGAAAGAATAGATATACGTTTCCAACCAAAAAGAGTAACTGTTACAACAATTCTCTCTGGTTACGTGTTATCAAACTGAGAATTTAATGTTTAAAATAATAAATAAAGGGCGAACCTGTAGTACCAACCCCGGTTCACTGATAAATATAACGTGATGAATGAATTTTTAGAAAAAGAAGAAAATATTGTCCGAATGCTTAAAACAGTATTCGACCCGGAGATCCCTGTGAACATATACGATCTGGGACTTATCTATAAAATCGACCTGGCTGATGATGGGCATCTCACCATTGATATGACCCTGACTGCTCCAAGCTGTCCGGCTGTTGATTTCATTGTGGAAGATGTACGCATGAAAACAGAGGGTCTGATGGGAATTACCAGTGTTGACGTAAACATAGTCTACGAACCAGCTTGGGACAAGAGTATGATGAGTGAAGAAGCTCAGCTTGAACTGGGATTTCTTTAGTAGGTAACTTGTAGTCGGTAGTCGGTAGTTAATAGTAGGTAGTAAGTAGTAGGTAGTGGGTAGTAAGAAGATGATAGTAAATAGTAAAAACTAAAATTACTGAAATCCTGCTTATATGATGATTAATATTACAACCACAATACTTTTTACTCCTTACTACCGACTCTTTACTGCCGACTACCGACTTCCCACAGCACATACTACCGACTACTTACTACCTACTATTAACTATCTACTACTAAGAATATGGTCTATTTTATTTCCGATGCCCATTTGGGTTCTCGTCTTGTAAAAAACCCTCGTGAGCACGAGAAGAAAATAGTCGATTGGCTTGATCGTGTGAAGCAGGATGCCACGGCTATTTACCTGCTGGGTGACATGTTTGATTTCTGGTTTGAATATCGAACCGTTGTGCCAAAAGGATATGTACGTTTTTTAGGTAAGCTGGCCGAGTTGACCGATGCAGGTATTGAGATTCATTTCTTTACAGGGAACCATGATATCTGGACTTTCGGTTACCTTGAAAAGGAAATAGGATTGATCATTCATAAGGAACCTTACACGGTCAAACTTGGTAGTAAACGCTTTTATATGGCACATGGCGATGGCTTGCATGCGGAGGACAACGGGTTCAAAATTATCCGTAAAGTGTTTCATAGCAATACGGCCCAGAAATTATTCCGCCTGGTACCTGCCCAGTTAGGTCAGGAGTTCGGGTATAACTGGTCGAAGAAGAACAGGGAGAAAATAATGCATGATGACAATAAATTCAAGGGAGAAGAGAATGAGAGCCTGGTCATTTATTCCAAAAAATACTTCGAAACCCATGATGTTGATTTTATGATATTCGGTCACCGGCATGTAGCTCTGGACTTACAGCTGAAGGACAACAAACGGGTGGTGATATTAGGCGATTTTGTCGGTATCTTTTCATACGGCAAGTTTGATGGAGAAAATTTCCATCTTGAATATTTGGATTAACACAGATAATATTATAACAGATAAACACAGATAATAGAATATAGATAAACACAGATAATATAATACAATTAGAAATAAGTTTAAATAAAAATAGCTTTATAACCAACCTGTTCAGTAGAGTTATAAGGCTATTTAATTATTTTCTTATCTGTGTTTATCTGTATTCTATTTATCTGTGTAAATCATTTTTCAGTTGCTTTATACGCCAGTGCAAACATCTTCATTTGTTTTACCATGGCCAGCAATCCGTTGGAACGGGTAGGGGATAGGTGTTCCCTTAATCCGATTTTATCAATGAAATATAATTCGGTGTTGATGATCTCATCAGGGGTATGACCCGACATGACCTGTATCAGCAATGATACCAGCCCTTTCACCAATACGGCATCACTTTCACCTTTATAAGTGATGATCCCGTCGTTCATCTCCGCATCCAACCATACACGGCTCTGGCATCCTTCAATAATATTCTGGGGGGTTTTCTGTTTTTCTTCCAACGGCTCAAGTGAGTTTCCCAAATCAATGAGCAATGAGTATTTATCCATCCAATCGTCAAACTGGCTGAAATCTTCTATGATGTTGTCCTGTAACTGGCTGATTGTCATTTTATATAAGTTTGAAATGTTTGAAGAGTTTGATGTTTAAAGAGTTTGAAGAGTGAGAGTGATTTAAAACCTTTACTCACGAAAGGAGCTTACATCTCACAAATCATATTTTAATTTTTTACATTACAAAGTTTCCGTCACGCTCTCTTTACTCGATGCTTAACGTTCGATGCTCAATGCTATGAAAGCATTTCCACTACCCGTTTCAACGCAGTGATAAACGCGTCAATTTCTTCTTTGGTATTGTAGAATGCAAACGAAGCCCTGACAGTTCCCGGTATACCAAATGAATCGATAAGGGGTTGTGCACAGTGGTGCCCGGTACGTACGGCAATACCTAGTTTGTCGAGCAGCATGCCAATATCATAAGGGTGTATATTGCCGACCAGAAAGGAAATGACCGAGCTCTTTTCAGTAGCTGTTCCAAAGATACGCATACCTTCTATCTCCATCAGTTTTCCGGTAGCATAAGTCGTTAATTCGTGTTCGTGTTCAGCGATCTTTTCAAGTCCTATGTTCTCCACGTATCTGATTGCTTCAGCCAAAGCCGTAGAACCGATATAATCAGGTGTTCCCGCTTCAAATTTAAAGGGGATTACGTTATAGGTTGTTTTTTCAAAGGTTACGGTGGATATCATCTCCCCGCCACCCTGGTAAGGAGGGATAGCGTTCAGCCATTTTTCCTTGCCGTACAGCACACCGATACCCGTTGGGCCGTATATTTTGTGCGCCGAGAATACATAGAAGTCGGCATCCATATCCAGTACATCCACAGCAATGTGAGGAACTGCCTGTGCTCCATCCACCAATACCGGTATCTCTTTTTCATGTGCCAGCCTGATAATTTCTTTCACCGGGTTGATCGTTCCCAGCACATTCGACACATGGGCGATCGACACAAGCCTTGTCTTCTTGTTTAACAGGCTTTTGAAGGTTTCCATGTCCAGTTCGCCCCGTTCGTTGATAGGCACTACCTGTAGTTTCATGCCTTTCCGTTCGCACAGCATCTGCCAGGGTACTATGTTGGAGTGATGCTCCATCATACTGATAATGATCTCATCCCCTGCATGGCAGAATGCATCGCCAAATGAAGTAGCCACCAGGTTGATGGCTTCGGTAGTGCCCCGTGTAAAGATAATCTCTTCGCGTTTGGCTGCATGCAGGAATCCGGCTACAGTAGTTCGCGCCTCTTCATGTGCTTCCGTGGCTTTCTGGCTTAGGTAATGTACCCCGCGGTGGATGTTGGCATTGATGTGGTAGTATCCCTGTTCGATTTTCTCTACCACGCAGCGTGGTTTTTGTGTGGTAGCGGCATTATCGAAATAGATCAGGTCCTTGTTATAGATTTTCTCTTCCAGGATCGGGAAATCGGCCCGTATATGCAGTAGTTCTTGTTTGTCCATTACGTTGAAACTCTTTAAACGTCATTTTGTTCTGCAAAAGTACGGTTTTTTTAAAATCTAGGCAAATAAACTGGCAAACCAACTTTGCTGACCAACGGAGTGTCCGGAATTATACTGAATGAAGGGTATACCTAGTGTAATTAGAATTGAAGGGTATAAGACTTATATATGCTTTCCAAAGGGTTGTACATGTGCCTACTTTCCCGAGGATAAAACCACGGGTTACAAGATCAGTCATGCCTACTTTCCCGAGGTTAAAACCACGGGTTACAAGATCAGTCATGTCTGCTTTCCCGAGGTTAAAACCACGGGTTACAAAATCATTCATGCCTACGGCATTGGCTTAATTGAGTTAGGAAGTTCCGGAGGAACGACCGATGTTGTAGCAATGGAATTTATTCCATTGTGTGTTAAAGCAATAAATATGTTCCATTGGCTTATAGCAATGATATTATCTATTAAATGTTGGGGAAGTTTAAAAGAGTTTGTACTTTTGGTGCGAAATAACGGGTTAAGGATTTCACTCCCTTAGTTTATAACATTGCCTGATAAAACCGTAATCAAATGAATCGATTGTTCCTGATCCTATATTCCATGCTGTTCTGCTCACTGGTATCATGCAGCGGCTCCAATAAATCTACTGACACGGTGAAGGCCGTTGAAAAGACTGACAGTTGCCAGATGGATTCAAAGAATCTGTATGAAGTGTATATCCCGCCCAGAAAGAATGATGCTAAATTGCCGTTGTTGGTCATTCTTGATGCGCATGGAAGTGGTAAGTTTGCCCTGGAGAAGTTTAAACAGTGCGCTAACCAATACCCGGCAGTACTCATTGCTTCCAATCTAATAAAAAACGGATATGAGGGATATGAACAAGCCATTCAGACTTTGGTAGATGATGTGCGTCAAAAATATCCGGTTGGTGAGACGGTTTTTATGACTGGCTTTTCAGGTGGTGCACGAATGGCACTGGATTATGGCCTGGCTCATCCCGTGAATGGCCTGATCATGTGCGGAGCATTAGCCGGTCCTGATCAGCTCCATGCACTCCATTGTCCGGTAATCTCTATCTCGGGTATGGACGATTTTAATTTTATGGAGACAGCCCAATACCTGTTTCAGGATCAGTCAACACCCGCTAACCTGAAGATTGAACTGACCAACGGCTCTCACAACTGGCCTGACAGTATTCTGTTGGGCAATGCGTTGGGTTTCCTTTACCTGTCCGGGAACAAAGCAGGTAAACCCTCAGCGGATGAAAAACAACTAAAAATATATTGCCATCAACAGCAAGCAAGGATGGAAGTATTGAAACAACAAGGTGATTTTCTGAAATCACTACTTATTGCCCGTAACATGGCTTCGAGCGAACCATTCAACAACGATCCGTCTTTTGCCTCTGCCTATAAGGAACTAAAAACCAGTCAGGGGTACATGAGTCAGTTGAACCGGTTGAAAAAATGCCTTCAGGTTGAAATCAGCATGCGCCAGCCTTACTTAGAGGCATTCCAGAATAAAGATACACTGTGGTGGAAAAAGGAAATCAGCACAACAGATATGAAAATAAAAACGGAGCAGGATGCATTTACAACGGATATGTACCGGAGAATAAAAAGTTTTTTGGGAATTGCCGCTTATTCGCTTTGCAAACAGGCTGTCAATCAGCAAAATGCTGTAGAACTAAATAAGATTCTTTCCGTTTATGGTATCCTTGAACCGCAGAACCCGGATATGTTGTACTTTTGTGCCTTCCCGTCCCTTTGGTCGGGAAAGTATGAAGCCACCGTTGATCAACTGAAAAAAGCACTCAAGGCAGGTTTCTTAGACTGGAGCCGGCTAAAGAAAGACTTTCCGGGATCAATCACTTCAAAGATGTAAATAGTAATAAGAGCAAAATAAATTTATTAAACGAACATAAACCCCGGTTTAAAGGTTTATAACGTAATATGAGTTCATTTCAGACAATCTCATGCTTATAGCTGCTGCAAAACAGTTATCTTAAACAGTCTTTTTAAAATATCCGTGGGACTCCGGTGTTGATTTTCCAACAATCACCTGAATTATTCTCATCACCTTTTGAATAATAAAACAAATACATTACATGAAACTTAGAAAAATAATTAAAAGGCTATTGTTGGTCCTGGCAGCAGGAGTAATTTGGTTTGCCTATGCGTCCCTGGAAACAAGATGGGTTAAAATTACCCCTGTTACAATTGAATCGCATGATATTCCTGCAGCATTTGATGGGAAAAAGATTGTGTTTGTTTCCGACATCCACTATGGTGCTTATATGTCCAGGGATCGGATAGTAAAGCTGGTACAACGTATCAATGCCCTTCAACCGGATATCATTGTACTTGGCGGTGATTATAGTTCCCGGGAACAAAAATATGTCATACCCGTTTTTGATGAGTTGAGGAAGCTGAAAAGCAAGTATGGGGTTTTTGGGGTAATGGGGAATCACGACTATTTTGTGAATGGTGATCTGACAAAAAGGATGATGGCACGAAACGGCATTAATGTCTGTGATAACAAGTCGTATTGGGTAAAAATTAAAAAGGACAGTATCAAGATTGGAGGGGTTGATGATCCCGAAGGTGATTTTCAGGAGTTGGACAGTACAGTTTATGATGTCCATAAGAAAGATTTTTGTATCTTAATTTCACACCGGCCAGATTATGTGAAGGAAATGAAAACTGATTTAATTGACTTAACGCTTTCGGGTCACACCCATGGAGGACAGGTGACGTTCTTTGGGCTTTGGGCACCTATTCTTCCTTCCGATAACGGGCTATGGGCTAGCTTGACTTTTTCAAGAGAGAACCAGAAATATTGTTATGGACTCTTCCAACGTAGTCCAACCTTGCAATCGTATATTACTTCGGGATTTGGAACCAGGTCCCCTCATTTACGTTTCTTTCGCAGACCAGAGATAGCTGTCCTGGAATTAAAGAGAAAATGAATTTCCTAAACTCCTGTTTTCCCTGGTTTATTTACGATGTAAGAGTCTTTCAAAAGGACAAACATCACCAAATAATACCCTGTTACAACATTGAAAAAGTAAAATAAACTGCTACCCCCTTGTTGGAAAACGAGGGGGTAGAGTGAACTTATTGTTCTGCAGTAAGGTCTGTTACTTTAATGGTTGTAACAGCCGTTGATACCGCCTTGACAGTGGTTTGGCTTAGTTTCAATTCATAGGCATAATCTGTTTCGGAATATGCGTCTATCACAGTACCATTCTCTTTTTTTGCAGTGAACTTATCCAATGCCGGTAAGAATTTAGATGTTCTGTCGGTTGGACTTTGAACAGCTAGCTTTGTGCCCTTAGTACTTGTTGCTGCTATGCCGGCAGAGGTAAATTGTGCTTTCAGATCAGTAATTTGTGTTCCCAGTTTGAGAAAATTTGTTTTTACTGTAGCGAGATTGGTTTTTTTGCTTACGGTAGCTTTGGTCGCTTCACGAACATAACTTATGCCATTGCGTTTTCCCATTGTTACTGACAAAACGTAACCAGCTGTTTTCGATTTGTAAACTATTCCTCCTAATGCCAGATCGTCTGTTCCGACTGCAAATCCAAGTGTCTTCATTTTAGCATTAAGCTCAACTTCTGTTAAACCTGTGAATGCTCTTATTTCGGAAATGGCGTTTTTTACATCGGGAGCCTGTGCTTGTGCAGAAGCTTTCATGGTTGCTGCCACTACTGCCGGTTTCGGATTCTTCAGTTCTTCAATCTTTGCATTTATACTTTCTTGTACATTTGTTTTGACTGTTTCAACAGTACTTTTTACAGTTTCATCTGTTTTAATTGCAGTAACTGTCTTCTTTACAGTTTCATTTTCAGTTACTTTATTTACCAGGTTCTTTAAGTTTTGTCCGGTAGCATTACTTAAACAAAGGAATAAGCCGAACACAGCGGTCAATAAAAATTTCAAATTAAATTTCTTCATTTTGATAGGTTTTTAATTGTTATAGGAGAGACTAAGACTTCCAATTTTGCAAATCAACTATTTGTACTTTAATGTGCAAATATAACAAATAATCTGAATAATTCTTTCTTCAGTATCGTGTAGCGTATAATTCACAGAGAAATATAAAGCCTTGTCCTGCTCCATTCATCTAAACAAGTCTGGGCTTTAAAAGACGGGATATTATAAAAGCAGATAATTCATTTTTACTGAATTATCTGCTTTTCTTTCTTTTCCTAAATTTGTGAAACAATAGATTGCTCCTTTTCAGAGAGTAAGAAGCAGTTCCTTTTTAATAAATAAGATGTTTTATTGTTCCTGTCACAAATAAGTGATCTAATGGAAACCTGTTACCAGCTTATTGGAAAATAGTCTTTCAGGAACTGTCCGCTCCAATGCTTGCCTGTATTGATTCCATCAATAAATGGATCACATACACGGGCAGCGCCATCCACTATATCAAGCGGTGGTTGGAAATCGTGCAGTTCTTGTTTGTGTTTTGATAATTCAGCCGGATCTTCGTCGGTAACCCACCCTGTATCGACCGCATTCATAAAAATACCATCTTTGGCCAGGTCGCTGGCAGAAGTATGGGTGAGCATATTCAGTGCCGCTTTCGCCATATTGGTGTGCGGATGCCGGTCAATCTTATTGAAAGTATGAAACTTCCCTTCCATGGCTGAAACGTTTACCACATGTTTGTGTCCGGTGTAATCTTTCCGCATCAGGGCAATTAACCGGTTGCAAAGGACAAAGGGGGCTATGGAGTTAACGAGTTGCACTTCCATCATTTCTACCGGTTCTATCTGGCCTAGTTTCAATCGCCAGCTGTTAGTCTTTCTCAAATCAACCTGCTGCAGGTCTACATCCAGTTTCCCTTCAGGGAAGAGTTCCACTGCTTCGTTGGAA
>Ga0302286_10002234_pt1 | contig 13551 bp, 12 predicted proteins | sample III_Fen_E2_3_FD_198765 | JGI IMG/M metagenome (GOLD analysis project Ga0302286, IMG submission 198765) | Peat permafrost microbial communities from Stordalen Mire near Abisko, Sweden - III_Fen_E2_3 | ecosystem: Environmental > Terrestrial > Soil > Wetlands > Permafrost | place: Sweden: Abisko...
CGTACATGTAATCGCTCTCACCCAAACCATAACGAATGTCTCTTAAGTAGACACTCAAACCTTGTGCTTCGAAATGTTCGACAAGGGCAACAAGATCTTTATGAGAATTCTCTTTGTCAAAATAAAAAATCTTTTGTCCCTCTTTCTCAATAATCTCAGTCACTTTTTCCAATGTAATTGTCTTTGGTTTTCCATTAATTTCATTTCGTGCTAATTTGATTTCCATTGCAAACCTCTTTTCTATCGCAAAAATTATCGTATGTGTACATCACGCACAAAGATATATCGCGAAGTATACTTTGTTTTCGATAAATTCCTCATTAAGACCAAATAGGTGCTTTCTCATAAAGAAAAATAAAAGAAGATTTTAGTTATAATCCTTACTCTTCACCGCAATCGTTTAAATTTCCATTTTTTTGATTTTTCATCATTGCGAATATCACACATGACATAAAAAATATGCATCTTTTTAAGGAACCTTATGGAAAAAATTGTAGACATTATAGAATCTATTGCCCATGAAAAAGGGCTCGACATCAATGAAGTTAAAAACACCGTCACTGTCGCACTGGTTAAAACTGCAAAACGAATTTACGGCGCAGAGTACGAATACGGCGCAGAGATTGACCCTGCAACAAAAACACTTAAACTGTATCAAAAAGTCATTGTCGTAGAACCAGATGATACAAGACTCTTAGAAGGTAATGAAAATTTTATCGCCATTAAAGAGGCTAAAGAGGTTGATCCTGAGATTGAAATTGGTGATGAACTTACTTATGAATTGCCACTCGATAACTTGGGAAGAACCGCAGCAGCGACCCTTCAAAAAGAGCTTGAGTACCACATTCAACGACTCTTAGAAAATAATATTTTTGAAAAATACCAAAAACTTGTGGGCAAAACTGTTTTTGGAAGTGTTGTACGTGTCGATAACGATGAAAATACCTATATTGAAATTGAAGAAATTAGAGCCGTATTACCACGTAAAAACCGTATTAAAGGTGAAAAATTTAAAGTTGGAAACGTGGTTAAAAGCGTCATTCGTAAAGTATTAATTGATAAATCACAAGGTATGTACGTCGAGCTTTCACGTACCAGTCCAAAATTTTTAGAGTCTCTTTTAGAACTTGAAGTTCCAGAGATCAAAGATGAACTCATTAAAATCATCGGAAGTGCAAGAATTCCAGGCGAGCGCGCTAAGGTTGCCTTAACATCACTTCATCCCAATGTTGACCCCGTAGGCGCAACCGTTGGTACCAAAGGTGTGAGAATTAATGCTGTGAGTAAAGAGCTGCATAATGAAAACATTGACTGTATTGAATTTTCCAATATCCCTGAGATATTTATTGCACGTTCTCTCTCTCCTGCCATCATTTCCAATGTCAGAATTCAAAATGGTAAAGCCATTGTCACTCTTCCGGGAGATCAAAAATCAAAAGCGATTGGCAAAAATGGTATCAATATTCGCCTTACTTCCATGCTGACAGGCTTTGAAATTGAACTCGTCGAATCAGGTGGGGCGACCACAAGCAACAATGCTATTGGAGAAGAAGTCGAACAACGCGATCCAAATGCACTTAAAAACCTTTTTGGCAATCTCTAATCGTCTTTACATGTAAAGCAAAAATGCTTTACATGTAAACTTCTTTTCGTCTCTATTCCGTCTTTTCTTTCACGTATTCAGCACCATGATTGACCTTCTCTTTCGTCCATTCTGCACCATCTTTAGCATCTTTTTTAACGCCACCCCAGGTAGCGCATCCGCTCATAAGTCCAACGACAAGTAGAGTTAAAAGAATAGTTTTCATTAATATGTCCTTTTAAGGTAATTTATCCTCTTCGTTTAAAATGAGGATTGAGTTTTGTTAAAACCAAATCGGCAACCATATTGCCCAATAACGTCAAAAAAGAAGAGATAATAAGTATCCCCATAATCACAGGATAATCCCTGCTTAAAGCACTTTGATAAAAAAGCAATCCCATACCATTAATCGCAAAAATCGACTCCAAAATGACACTCCCGCCAATCAGTCCCGGAAGTGAAAGCCCTAGAATTGTTACAAGAGGCGGTGAAAGATTGGGAAGGATAAAACGCGTTAAAAGCGCTCTTCCTTCAATACCTCTACTTTTAGCAAAGAAGATATAGTCGCTTTTCAAAATATTAAGCGTCAAACTTCGCACATACAAAATCAAACTGCCTAAGCCTCCAAACACCATTACAAAAATCGGTAAAACAAGATGCCACGCCATATCCGCGATGTAAGCACTACCACTTCCGCTGATACCTTGCGAATGAAGTCCCGAAATGGGGAAAAGATTCCACTGCACAGAGAGGAGAATCACCAACAAAAGAGCAAGGTAAAAAGAAGGCATCGCGTAACTGATTAGCGCCACTTGTTTGATACTTTTATCGTAAAGTTTTGATTGCTTCATTGCTGATTTTATGCCCCAATAGAGCGCTAAAATAAAGACAATAATCATACTAACCAGATTCATCAAAAGCGTAATTGGAAGTCTCTCTAAGATCTCATCACGTACGGCTTTACCACTGGCAAAGGAGATCCCAAAATCAAGATGGAGTATCGCTTTAAACCATGAAAAAAACTGCATGCTTAAGGATTGATCGAGTCCGTAAACCCGTTTGAGTTGTTCGAGAGATTCTGGAGTAATATTAGGATTGAGATCGCCACTGGCGAAGAAAGAGTTTGGGGCAAGATGAATCGCCCCAAAAGAGATCAGCGAAATAATGCAGAGCATCAGTACTACATAGCCAAGTTTTTGCAGTACTAATTTCATCTGTTTTCCTTATTTTTGATTATCCCATGCAAGGATGGTATGTCCCTCAGCATCGGTTTCATCCATTCCCATACCCATGATGTTATAGCCGCCATCCACATAGTGAATTTCACCCGTAACACCGCTTGAAAGATCACTTAAAAGGTACATGCCGCTGTTACCGACTTCATCCGTGGTTACATTTTTACGAAGCGGTGCATTGACCTCATTCCAACGAAGGATCATTCTAAAATCACCAATACCACTCGCAGCCAGTGTCTTAATAGGGCCTGCGCTGATCGCATTGACACGAATACCCTGACGGCCAAGATCAACCGCAAGGTAGCGAACCGTAGCTTCTAAAGCTGCTTTTGCGACACCCATAACATTGTAGTGAGGCACATAACGAGGTCCTCCCAAATAAGAGAGCGTTAAAATGGAACCCGTATCATTCAACACGGGTAAACACGCGCGTGAAAGGGAGACCAAAGAGTACGCCGATGTTCCAAGCGCGATGTCAAACGCCTCTTTGGTGGTATCGACAAATTTACCGCTAAGGGCTTCTTTAGGCGCATACGCAACCGAATGAACCACAAAATCAATCTTCCCAAAATCTTTTTCCAATGAAGCGGTGAGTGCCTCTAAATGGGCTGGATTGTTAATGTCAAGTTCATACACTTTGTCACTACCAAACTCATCCGCAATGGGGCGTACACGCTTTTCCAAAGATTCGTTCAAATAGGTAAACGCAAGTTCAGCCCCTTGTTCTCTGCACGCTTTTGCAATGCCATACGCGATTGATTTATTATTGGCAATACCTACGATAAGACCTTTTTTGCCTTTCATAACCATACTCTACTCTCCTCTTATTTTTTGACGTTATCAGCGATGCGAATCATCTCGCAAAATGCACTCTCATTCCAACTGGCTGTTCCCACTAAAACACCATCACATGCGTTTACATGTAAAATAGCTTCAATGTTTTCAACCTTCACACTACCACCGTAAAGAAGGGGCGCTGAAAGCTTTTCACGTAAGCGTGTTAAAACTTCTTCAATGTCTTCTAAACTGGCGGTTAAACCCGTGCCAATCGCCCAAACAGGCTCATACGCGATGATAAGTTTGTCATAATTGATATCAACCCCTTCAAACTGCTCCCAAAGGTAGTTCATCACTGCTTCAATTCCTTGAACACGAACCTCAGCAGGCTCGCCAATGCAGTAGATAATCTCTGATTCTCTCGCTTTTGCAAAATCATACTTCTGAGCACTAAAACCTTGTGATTCTTTGAGAATATGACGCCTTTCACTGTGTCCGATCAGAACGGTTTGAATCCCAAATTCTTCAAGCTGTTCAAAGCCAATTTCACCCGTGTACGAACCATTTTGTACAGGATAAAAATTTTGTGCTCCCGCTTTAAGCGTTGCAACCTCATCAAAACGATCCAATGCCGTAAAGGGTGCAAAAATTCGTACCTGTTGTTCACTTTTAGTGTTTGACACAAACGTTTGTATCGCGTGAACAAACGCCCTAGCAGAACCTCTGGTATAATTGGTTTTAAAGTTTGAAGCAATGATCATACTTATTCACTCTCATCTTGACTCAAAACTTTAACGCCAGGAAGCTCTTTACCTTCAATGAGCTCTAAACTCGCACCACCACCTGTGGAGATAAACGTCATCTCATCGGCATCGCCTGCACGGGCAACGACATCTGCCGTATCGCCACCACCTACAACGGTTGTTGCATGGGCTTGAGCAATGTCGTGCGACATTTTAAAGCTTCCTTTTGAGAATTTTTCCAATTCAAAAACGCCCATTGGTCCATTCCAAAGAATCGTTTGCGCATCGGCAAGTGCTTCTCTAAAAAGGCGTGAGGTTGCAGGTCCAATGTCCAGTCCCATCCAGCCTTTGGGGATCTCTTGAACCGTCACAAACTTAATCGTTGCATCTTGTGAGCAGGTTTGTGCGGCAACCACATCGACTGGCAAATAGAGTTTAACGCCCAAACGTTTGGCTTCTTCCATGACACGATTGGCTTCATCTAAAAGTTCATCTTCAACCAATGAGTTACCAATGTCTAGCCCTTGCGCTTTTAAAAACGTAAATGCCATACCGCCACCGATAACGAGTTTATCGACACGAGGAAGCAGATTTACCAACGCTTGAAGTTTTCCACTGACTTTACTTCCACCCACAACGGCAATAAAAGGACGGGTTGGGCGACGAAGAAGATTTTTAGAAAATTCAACCTCTTTTTGAAGCAAAAATCCAGCGGCAGAACTTTTTTCACTGAAATAATGTGTAATTGCTTCCACGGAAGCATGTGCACGGTGACAGACACCAAACGCATCATTGATATACACTTCTGCCATATCGGCAAGGGCTTTGGCAAACTCTTCATCATTGGCTGTTTCACCTTTGTTAAAACGAAGATTTTCTAAAAGTAAAATTTCACCCGGTTGCAAAGCAGCTGCTTTTTCGGTTGCATCTTTGCCAATGATGTCTGCGCTTAAAATAACCTCTTTTTCTAAAAGGCGTTTGAGTCTCATTTGAACAGGAGCTAGAGAGTATTTTTCATCCACAGCACCTTTAGGGCGACCCAAATGGCTGGCTAAAATAATAGAACATCCATGATCCAAACAGTAACGAATCGTAGGAATAGCAGAGCGTACTCGCCTGTCATCGGTAATATTGGTAAATTCATCTAAAGGCACATTAAAATCACAACGAATAAAAACTTTTTTACCTGCAATGTCGAGGTCTCTAATGGAGCGAATCATTCCTAATCCTTACGTTTATTTGCTTACATGTAAAGCCATATCAACCAAACGGGTTGAATAGCCCCACTCATTGTCATACCATGCCATCACTTTAACCATATCGCCGCCTATGACTTGCGTCAGATCAAGTGCTACAATAGAACTTAATGTACTCGTGACGAAATCTTGAGAAACTCTTTGCTCAACATCGACGTCTAAAATACCTTTGAGTTTACCCTTAGCTTGCTCGGTAAAAAGGGCGTTGATCTCCTCTTTGGTTGTCTCTTTTTTAAGTAAAACATTCAAATCGACCATAGAAACGTTAGGCGTTGGAACACGTATACTTTGTCCATGGAGTCTTCCTTTGAGGTGTGGAAGCACGAGTCCTATTGCTTTGGCAGCACCCGTGCTGGTTGGGATCATATTGATCGCAGCAGCTCTGGCACGGCGTAAATCTTTGCTGTGTTTGACATCTAAAATATTTTGATCGTTGGTATAGGAGTGAACCGTTGTCATCAAACCTTTGTCAATACCAAAGGCATCATCTAAAATTTTGGCGACGGGACCTAAACAGTTTGTGGTACAACTTGCATTGGACACAATGCTCTGACCTGCATAGGTATGTTCATTAACACCAATGACAAAGGTAGGCGTATCATCTTTTGCGGGAGCGGACAAGACAACTTTCTTGATGCCATTGTCAATAAAAACTTGGGTATCTTTTTGGGTTAAAAGCGCACCCGTACATTCAAGGACAACATCCACACCGTAGTCCACAAAATTTAAAGCTTTAGGATCGCGGGTTGAAAACATTTTGACTTTTGCTTTTCCTATGTGCATATAATCATCTTCTAATAACTCAACTCTGCCAGGAAAAACACCATGGACACTATCGTATTTAAGTAATTGTTTTGTCATAGAACGTTCAGCCGTGTCATTCACACATACAAGCTCAACGTCATCGCGTGAATCAATAATTCTTGCAACGCATCTTCCAATGCGACCAAATCCATTTATAGCAATTTTGAGTGCCATAGGTCTTCCTTTTGATATAATAGTCGTTTTAATCCATACTCGCTTTTAGAAAAGCGAATTATTTTAGCAAAAATGATGTATAAAAAAGTTTAAAGTCCATGGAGACACACCGTTGAACATAGCTATTTTTGGAGGCTCTTTCGATCCTCCCCACACAGGGCATGAGCTTATTGTCAAAAAAGCCCTTGAAATTCTCGATATTGACAAGCTTTTAGTCGTAACAACGTACCTTAGCCCTTTTAAAGAGAGCTTTTGTGCCCCCGCAGCTATGCGCCAGCGCTGGCTTGCCAAGATGTTTGAGAACATGGATAAAGTCGAGATTTTTTCGTATGAATGCGATCAAAAAAGGCAAGTTCCAACGATTGAAACCGTTTTACATGTAAAGCATCTTTATAACAATGCCAAGATTTACCTCATTGTGGGGAGCGATAGTTTCACTTCTTTGCCCAAATGGAATCGCTATGACGAGCTTTGCACACTCGTAGAATTTGTCGTAGCGCCAAGAGGTGCTTTTCACCCACCTAAAGACTTGAAAATTTTACCAATTAATGTTAATATCAGTTCTTCAAAGCTCCGCTCATTTTTGGACCCGAGATTTATTCCCAAAGCCATCGAAAATGAAGTGATAGCGTTTTATACAAGGAATCCAATGGATAATAGAATAGAAAAAATTGTCACTGCTTTAAGTGATAAAAAAGCAGAAGACATACAAGTTTTTGATATGAGTGATAAAGATTATTTTGTCAACACCGTTGTGATTGCAACGACGATGGGCGAAAGACACGGTCTTTCACTTCTTGATCATCTTAAAACCGAGCTCAAAGGAGCAGGTGAAAATTTTCTCAATGTTGATGCCGATGATAACTGGACGGTTATCGATATGGGAGATGTACTCATTCATCTTATGACACCACAATACCGCCTTAAATATAATCTTGAACTCTTCCTTAAAGAGAGAGAAGATGAGATGAAAAAAGTAAGAAGCGTCGAGTAAAGACACTTTTACGCTCAAACAAACCTTCCAAGTGAAGATTTGGAAGGTTATACTGCAAAAACACTAATTACGATTACAAAAGAGTTCGAGTGCCGTATTATCTTAAAATATTAATACGCTACGCTCGGGGCTTTTCTATCAATAGAAATTATTAAGCTCTTCTTTTCTATACTATTGATGCTATTATTTTACATGTAAGGATTTCGTACTCAGCCATGAAGATAATTTTGCTGCTTGGGCTCCTTGGTAGTCTGCTTTTTTCTGACTCACTTGATGCGCTGTTACAAGAGTATAAATCGACCTCGGATAACTCCTTACAAACGGTGAATGAAAAAATTGGGCATGTGGTGATTTATTCTCAAAAAGAGATTCGCCTGATGCAATACACCAAACTCAATGATATTTTAAAAGAACTCCCCTTATTTAACATCAATACAAACCAGTTTGGACTTACTAACTACTCATTAACAGGTTCCAAAACAACGACCAGCGGCTTTTTCCGTTTTTTCATCAACGACCATGAAATCAGTTCAGGCTACGATCAATCCACGTCACTCTCTTGGGGCGATTTACCTTTAGATTTTGTCGATCATGTTGAGATTTACTACGGAGAGAGCTCTTTTTCATTTGGCAATGAAACGGGTATCTATTTTGTCCGCATCTACACTAAATCAGCGCTTAAAGAAAACAGCTCTGAAATCAATAGCTGGATCACCTCCAAAGGTGCCAACTCTCAAAGTTTCACAAACTCGTCTAGTTTTGAAAACGGTTGGTCTTACTTGATGTTTATCAATCAAGAAAAAGTCAAAGAAACAACGATTTACAATGGGCAAAAGCTCAATAGCAACGGCACGAAACACTATGCGTATATGGACCTTAGCAATGAGACAAGCAAAATAAATATTGGGTATACCGATGTTTCTAAAAACAATTACACCGGTCTTGCCTTCGATGCAACCCCCGATAGTGGGAAAAATCTCTCCAAAGATTTTTTTATTAACTACACTCAGTATTTTTTAGAAGACAAGTCACTGAAAGCCAATCTCTCGGTTGATGTGAATGATCGCAGTTATGAGGAAACCAATACACAGGGCATTGCCGTTGTTCCTTTAATCACTTTTTCTCACTATGGTCCTAGTGGTCCTAAAAGTTACAGTGAGGATTTGCGCTTTACCAAAACGAATGCGTATCTTTCCAAATCATTTGATGTCGAAGACAACTCTTTTATTACGGCACTCAACGTTAAAAATAAAACGTATGATGTTCAAAATAGGCAGAGCAATACAAACAGTGATATAGGGCGTTTTAGCGCTTTTGATGAAGAGACCATCTCATCCTTACTCTTTCAGGACAGTTATAAACTAAGGGATGATCTTATTTTAGTCGCTAACACGAAACTCGATTATTACGACCGAAATGCCTATTTGAAAGACAGTTCAGAAACACTTCTGCGCTTTGGTGCCATCTATACACCCACCGAAAATTGGGGATTTAAAAGTTTTTACACGCAAACAGCCCTAGCGCCTTCGTTTTACAACGTTGATTATGCCGATACCAGTAAGCCAAAACTTAAATCGCAACAGTACCACTTTTACACGCTTGAAGGCGTTTATACCGAGGGGAATTCTAAATTTGGCATCACGTATGACCATGTGAACATTGATGATTTTATCTATCTCTCACCGGTTGGATTCATCAATATTGACCATACCATCACATCAGAAGGCATTCTTTTTGACTACGAATACAGCTTGAGCGATAGAGATAAAATTCATCTCAATTACTATACTTCAAGCCTCAGCGAAACCATCAATAACTCTACCAAAGGTGGCTACATTAAATACATGGGAGGGTATCAAAAGTTTGATTACTTTACCTCTATTATTTACCGAAATGGCTATGACTACGAGGGTCTAAATATCCCCGATAGCTTTGATATGAGCCTTGGTGTGACCTATCATGTTACGAAAGATTTGAGTTATAGCATTAAAGCAAATAATATTTTAGATCGCTCCACACAGTCGCTTTATTTTACCAATTTAGGAACTGGTTTTTTTGCTTTGGATGATAATGATCGAAGTGTTACCTTCTCAATAAGATGGGTATTCTAATGAGAGTGTTTATCCTTTTATTAACCCTTCTAAGCTTCTTGTTTGCAGAAAACTACACCTTTTTGGTTCAACCCTATAGCAAAGAGGTTGAATTGGAAGCAAAAATTATTGCTGAAATTGCTACAGCTTCTTTACATGTAAAAATAAAACTCTTTATTCCTCATATGTCTGAAATGGAAGAAAAAGTCTATTCAAAATATTTTACACTCAGCCCAAAATGTGAAACAGCCAACTTTGTTTTTGTCAATAAAAATGTTGAAAATGAGCCCCTCTGCGATAATGCGAACCGTCTCTTTTTTACCAATAACTACCGTAAACTTCTCACGAATGATAAGTATTTTGGTGCACTTTTTTGGAATAAGAGTCGCCCTAACATTGTCTTTATTCAAAAAAGACTTGACGAAAAAGCCATAGCACTACCAAAGACGTTTGATCAGTTTGTTGAGAATTTTTAATGAGTAGGAAACCTTTCTTTAAAAATCCTTTTTACATACTCGTACCCATTGTTGTGATCTCTACTATTTTACTTTTTTTGCTCTTTGTAACGATGAAACTCGAGAAGAGCATTGAAACCAAAATTTTTGAAATCTCAACATCGGATGTCTTTTCTATTACCCATAATAGTGCAACCTATATCGAATCTCTTTTCAAAGACCCTACCAATTATGTTGAAGATATTAAAAACAATAATTTCATCCAACAGAAAATTGAAGCAAATTTAAAAACACTCTTAACTCCTCATATTAAGTACGCGTATCTTTTATACCGCGACAGTAGAGGTGTTTTTCGATTTTTAAGTGATGCTTCTACCTTAGATGAAAAAGCAGCTCTGGATCAAAAACTTGATGTAGATAGCCCTGAATGGTTGCAAATCTATGTTGAGAAAAAGCCACTTATTATTCGCCATTCGCTCTTGCATCAACTCTCAATCAGCTATTTGGTTCCTATCTTAAACCAAGGCAATGTTGAGCTGATTTTAGCAATTGATTTTTCTATCCATAAAATTGAAGAAATCAATCAAATTATTCATACGATAAAAAGTGGAATCGTGGGAGCTATGTGTATTATTTTTGGCATACTCATCTTTGTCATTATCCAGACAAGGCGTTTTAGCGCTGTGCGGAAAAGTGCCTTTATCGACAAGCTCACCAGTGTTTATAACCGAAATTACCTGCATAAGTATGAAGATTTTATCAACCTTGATGATTATATTATTGCGACACTGGACATCGATTTTTTCAAAAAAATCAACGACACCTATGGACATGACATAGGGGACCAAGTCTTAAAACAAATTGCCAGTACTATTTTGCTCACCATTCGGCATAAGGATGACATTGTCATACGTTATGGAGGAGAAGAGTTTCTCATCTTGACCAAAACACGCAGAGATGGCTATTTGACGGCATTAAATGTGATTGAACGTATTTTTTATGCGATTCAAGAAAACAAATTTTTTATCTCTAAAGAAGAGTCCATCCAGGTCACTGTTTCGATTGGCGTCAATAGTGTCCCGCACAAATCACGCACCTTCCAAGAAGCTTTCAAATTAGCCGATATCGCACTTTATAATGCTAAAACAAAGGGGCGAAATAGAATAGAAATTTACGACGAAAATGAAAATACGCAAAGTACATCTATGTCGCTGAACGAAATTAAAGAGGCTATTGAAGATCATCGCATTCAGTGTTACTATCAAAAAATCATTTATTCCCAAACACAAGAGCTTTCCCATTATGAGGCACTCCTTCGCATTATCGATAAAAATGGTAACATTATTTTGCCAAATCGCATTCTTCCAACGATTAAAGGTACCTTTATTTTACGCAATATCACCAAAGAAGTTTTAGGCATTTGTTATCAACAATTGTTGGCACATCCGACGGTGAGCATTAGCGTTAATCTCAACCCTCATGATGTTGTTGATGAATCCATCCTCTCCATTTTAAATGCGTATGCAGCAGAAGAGAACATTGCTCCTAGGCTTGGACTTGAGATCATCGAGACAGAAGATATTACCAGCAGAGAAGATGCAAAAAGCAATCTTTTGATGCTAAAACAGTTAGGGTACACCATTTATATTGATGATTTTGGGAGCGGCTACTCCAACTTTATCTATCTAGCAGAGATCAAAACGGATTATATTAAAATTGATGGGACGATCATTCAGAAAATTTTAGACGATAAAATCTCCTTTTTGCTGGTGAAAAATATTGTCGCATTTGCCAAAGAGGCGCAGATTAAAGTTATCGCAGAATATGTGAGTGATGAGAAGATTTATGAGATGATTAAGTCTTTGGGAATCGAGTATGCGCAAGGTGTCTTCTTCTCAATACCTAGCCCTTTGATAGACGCCTAAAATCTTTACATGTAAAGATTAAAACCAGCTCGTTGTATCGATCTCTTTTTCAAGGGCATCTTCAATTTTATCATCCAGTTGATGCAAAAAATCAAATCCGCTACGACGCTCTACTTCATCAATGCTCACCAGATATTTCTGCAAACGATCATTAGCCTTCGCATTTTGAGGCACAATAAAAGCTAATACTTTAATCGCTCCACTCGCTTCTAGTCCCACATAGATTTTATAAAAAGCATTGGGAATATCAACAAAATAAGAGCTTTTGAGGTGCGTAGTTTTGAGATCAAACAAAGGACCGGTATAAACCCACAATACTTTAAATTTTGGTGCAAACGATTCTAATTCTATCTCTTCCAGCCGTTGCCATATTTTTTGGTTTAACGAGGCTCTTTGGGGTGTGATATTGGTCATCAAGAAGGTCTCTTGCTGAGCCTCTTTGCCATACAGAAGGGCAATCGCATGATTGGGTGCCATATGACCTCTATCGTAACCACTGTTTGTGTAATCCGTGGAGGTTATCAGTCCAAGATTGCGCCAATCCGCACTAAAGTTATCAGGGCGCTTTAAGTGGGGAGCATTTTCCTGTGGAGGTGTAAGTTTATACACAACCCACAATGGATTGCCTTTAAGATCAGAGTAACCGACCATATAGGCCGAATTTCGAAAGATACGTGTATACGTTGATGAAGAGCTGTGTATCGCTTGTGGAATGCCTTGAAACGTCATCGTATCGCGGGCTATGAAAACTTCATAGGAGTAAGATAGCCCTCCTAAAAGAAGGGCTACAAGAAACGCTTTTGGATTTTTAATGAAGAAAGAAAAAAGAGAGCTCAAGCGTGATCGATTCACGGTCACACTTTACATTTTATCTTTTGCATTAATGCCTATGAGTTTGAGTCCCACACGAAGTGAAAGACCTACAACTGCAAAAAGTTTGAGAAATTTTGCTTCATCCTCACTGCCAACCACACGGTTTTCATTGTAAAATTTATGCAAGCTCGCCGCTAAGTTTTTGAGATATTCTGTTAATTTTTGTACTTGACGAGAACTAAATGTGTCTTCAAGAATTTCTGGCAATAAAAGTGCACTAAAGAGAAGATTGTGTGCCTCTTCATTGAGATTTTCTAGCTTAACATTTTGCACATCTGCCAATGTCTTTTCTGCTTTTGCAAAAATTTGATTAATACGTGCATGAGCATAATTGATATAAAAAATGGGGTTATTGCTGTCTTCTTGTTTAAAGACATCGACATCAAACTCTAAATGTGTATCCGATTTTTTACTCAAAAAAACAAAGCGCAATGCGTCACTTCCTACTTCACTGACCACATCACTCATTAAAATGAAATTACCCGCACGTTTACTCATTTTATACGGTTCTCCGCCTTTAAGCAGAGAAACCATCTGCGCTAAAATAACTTCTAACTTTTTCTCATCGTACCCTAAAAAATTAATGGCAGCTTTGACACGGGTAATATATCCGTGGTGATCGGCGCCCCAGATATTGATATAA
>Ga0302286_10002235_pt1 | contig 13549 bp, 15 predicted proteins | sample III_Fen_E2_3_FD_198765 | JGI IMG/M metagenome (GOLD analysis project Ga0302286, IMG submission 198765) | Peat permafrost microbial communities from Stordalen Mire near Abisko, Sweden - III_Fen_E2_3 | ecosystem: Environmental > Terrestrial > Soil > Wetlands > Permafrost | place: Sweden: Abisko...
CTTACAGTCATATTGATACAGCAAAACTACGCCAACATTTATCCCAGTTCCTGAAAGAAGTGGTTCCTGTAGCTGAAAATGCGGGTGTCAATCTATGCATTCATCCCGACGATCCGCCATTTCCTGTTCTTGGATTATCTCGTATAGTCTCCACCCAGGACGATCTGGAATGGATATGTGCTCAGGTTGATTCAAATGCAAACGGGATTACCTTTTGTACCGGCTCATTGTCTGTAAACAGGCAGAATAATCTCGAAGAGATCATTAAGAAACTCGGCCATCGGATTCATTTTACTCACCTGCGAAACAATGTGTTTTTCGAAGACAAAGCATTTCATGAATATGGACACATTGAAGGTGATGTTGACATGTATCCCATTATAAAAGCCTTGCTGCAGGAACAAATCCGAAGAAAAGAAACCGGGAGAACTGACTTCCGCATCCCTTTCCGTCCCGATCATGGGGTCAAAATGCTTGATGATTTTAACCGTTCTGCAAATCCAGGCTATCCACTTATTGGCCGATTGAAAGGTCTTGCTGAATTATCAGGCATGCAAATGGCCATTGAACGGGAACTCAATGGAAAGTAGGTCATCTAAAGAATCAGACTTTAGGATTCGGAAGCAAAAGATCTAACCTTAAATGCAGCATCTTGCGTTTTCTTCAATAGAATACTTTATTTTTGCGAACATTAATCCCGATTATCCTTATAGCCAACCCATGAATAAAAAACTTATGTCCATCCTGGCTCTCGCCACACTCTTAACTGCATGTTCAAACGGAGGGAAGAAAACAATTGAAAAAGAAAAACCCAATTCCAGCTTTACCGGTGCAGCTGGCGAGGTAAAACTGATGACCCTCGATCCTGGACACTTTCATGCGGCCCTGATTCAAAAATCGATGTACGAACAGATTGATCCTACCGTCTATGTCTTTGCTCCTGAAGGATCTGATGTTACCGATCATCTGGCCCGTATCGAAGCATACAATAAAAGGGCTGAAAAACCGACGGCCTGGGTTGAGAAGGTATACACCGGGGCTGATTACCTTGAAAAGATGCTCGCCGAAAAGCCAGGTAATGTGATGATGGTCGCAGGGAACAATGCCAAGAAGACTGAATACATACAGAAGGCTGTCGAAGCGGGCATCAACGTCTTTGCAGATAAGCCGATGGTAATCACTCCTGAAGCTTTCCCAGTGCTCGAACAATCATTCAAAACTGCGAAAGAAAAAGGCGTATTGTTGTACGATATCATGACTGAGCGCTACGAAATTACTACCATTATTCAGCGCGAACTGACTAAAATACCCGAAGTGTTTGGGGGTTTAACCGAAGGGACACCATTACAACCTGCCATCGTTCAGGAAAGCGTTCATTACTTTTCAAAGGTGGTTTCGGGGAATGCTCTGAAACGCCCGGCCTGGTTCTTCGACACCGCCCAGCAGGGCGAAGGGATTGCTGATGTAACCACGCATTTGGTCGATCTGGCACAATGGGAAGGGTTCCCTGAGATGATCCTGAACAAGTCAGATGTACAATTGATTTCAGCTAAACATTGGTCGACTGATCTAACTCAGAAACAGTTCGAAGAAGTTACCAAACTGAGCGAATTCCCAGAATTTCTTAAGAAAGATGTTGAAAGCAATCAGTTGAAAGTATATTCTAACGGCGAAATCGTTTATAAACTGAAAGGTAAAACAGTCAGAGTATCCGTAATCTGGAACTTTGAAGATCCGCTTGGGGTAGGCGACACCCACTACAGCATTATGCGCGGCAAACTTTGCAATGTGATCATTAAACAAGGTAAGGATGAAAGCTTCAAACCGACGGTTTATATCGAAGCCAACACGATTGAGGGATTATCTGCATTTGAAGGTAGTCTGAAAAATGCTGTGGAGCAGGATATCGCGACTAATTATCCTGGCCTGAAATTAATTAAACTGAATGATAAACTTTGGACTATTGATATCCCTGAAAAATACAAGCAAGGGCATGAAGCGCATTTCGCTGAAGTTACTGGGAAATATCTAAGCTACCTTAAAGCAGGGAAATTACCTGAATGGGAAGTTCCAGGAATGATTACCAAATACTACACCACTACGGAAGCCATGAAGATGGCTAAAAATCAATAGGAAAAAGGAAAGTGGAAAAGGGAAAAGGGAAAACCCTCGCAAAAGTCATCAACCTATATTCTGGTGTAATTAAGAAAAAAATAAAAGGAAAGGCTGTCTGGAATTCAGGCAGCCTTTCGTATTTTTGAATAGAATTACATCTTCAATATGGAAAAACGGATCCAATTAATCCAGGGCGACATCACCAAGTTCAAAGTAGACGCGATAGTCAATGCGGCCAACTCTTCGCTTATGGGAGGCGGTGGTGTCGATGGAGCCATTCACAGGGCGGGTGGTCCTGCCATCCTTGAAGAATGCATGCAAATCATTGCAATGCAGGGTAGATGTGAAACCGGGGAGGCCGTCATCACAACCGGAGGTAATCTCTCATCCCGTTTTGTAATACACACTGTTGGCCCTGTCTGGCATGGAGGATCAAATAATGAATCCATTTTACTTGAAAATGCCTACCTGAATTCGCTGAAACTGGCCCTTGAAAACGAAGTTGAAACCATAGCCTTTCCCAACATCAGTACCGGAGTTTATGGATTCCCAAAGGATAAGGCTGCCCGAATTGCCATTAAGGCGGTTAACGATTTTCTGGTCGTCAATGATCAAATGAAAATGGTTTATTTCGTTTGCTTCGATCAGGAAAACTATGAGCTGTATAAACATTTACTCGGCTAACACTTTAAGCACTTAATTGACCACAATTTTATTGTTATAGAGGAGATCTTTACCCGTAATCTTTAGGATATAGAAACCTTTGGGAAATTTAGACACATCCATTTGTATTTCTGCTGCATTTGTATTAGCCTGAAAAAAGGTCTTCCCTGAAGAATTAACCAATTCCACCTTGCATGTTTGCTGTCTCCAACCCTCTGACTTTATTTTCAACACTTCTTTAACAGGGTTGGGATAAATACTTATCCCGCCTTGTTCCATTGCATGGAGTACATCATCTTCCTGAAACGGCAAAGGGATATCCTGATTCAATATCCATCGGATACCGTCCCGAAAGGTGGTCTCTTTATTGGTGGTATGATCCTTCCCCTGATTAACCAGGGCATAATAATTGAAATAGTCATAGCTGTGGTAATCGAAAGCCTGCTGCATCCGCTCCATATCATTAACCATACTTCCCTCCAGTGAACCAACGGTCATATAAAGATTTACAGGTAGTATGTGAGTCTTGAGATATAACGTATTTTCCATATTAAAAGCCAGTTGACCATCAGGCCACCATATGCTCGGACTGGCAGCAATCATATTATGGAAAAGTATATCTTCAAAATCAGTGTATTGGAACATCGCTAACAGAGTGAAAATTCCACCATACGAGTGTCCGAATAAAGTTCTGTTTACGGGATCAGTGTTATAGTCCTGCTCCATCAAGGGAATCAGTTCATCTTTTAAAAAATGATAAAAATTTATGTATCCATAGGTGTAATCCCTGTTGCGCTGTGAGGTTCCCGGATAGCCAATACCAATTGTAACTATGTCAGGGATAGCCCCTTGCTGCATATATTCAGCAGTAATGTTGTGAAAGGTTCCACCTCCTCCATCAAGGAAATAGACCACAGGATATTTTTCTGACCGTAAATAATAATAGTTTTGGGGAAAACTGATGTACAGCTTAAAATTGTCATTCACAACGGCTGACCAGACAATCCTTTCAAAGACAACTGGCGTAGTTGTTGTGCCCTGAATATCAGACCTGTTATTGGAACTTGCAATATACTCGTCCTGTGCTATAAGCTTGGAGAGAATACAAATCAGGAAACCTGTAAGTAGAAGTAGCCGTTTCATGGTTCTCAAAGTTAGGGTTTGACAATCCGAAGTTCACATCTAACAATAGGACTGTTTAGAAGAGATTTACCCTATGAGAAAATGACAAATCCCGAGATCTTCTACCTCGGGTGTCATATCCTGATTATTTCTGTGTTTTGGTCTTTTTGATTAACTCCAGGTAAGAGATACCACGACCATAATCAATTTTCAGTTTTGCCTGGTCAGTTATTTCATCTATTAATAATTAAAATCTACTCTGTTAATTTAGCGATTTCAGGTTTTTCAGGGCCTCGGGTACAAACTTATGCAAATCAACCAGTAAGGCACAATTCTCCAGTTTATCGCAATCGGCGCAGGTTTCATAGCCTTTCGACTGTACACAATTCCGTATTTCACACTCTGCACAATGCGAAAATTTAACTCCCTCTTCCCGGCAACCGGTACAATTGATCATTTCAGGCAAAATGCCCGTTGCGCCATGCTGAACCTTCCATTTCTCGGCGGTTTGGGCACGTAATACATCATCATCAGCAATGGTGGCAATTCTTGCATCGCAGCTAGCACAGTCTAATCCGCAACACGCAATAAGTTTTTCCATATTGATTGGATTTATTAGAGGTTAATAATTAGTAAATATACGAAATTGAAATCCTCTTTTCAAATTTCTGACCCCTTCTATGGAGACCTTGTTCAAAATTACAAATGTACCAGGTTTTGTTGAGGGTTCAGTAAATACAGGCTTAAATACCGGCATGTGCAAAACCTTGAATACTAAAGGAAGTTCCTTTGGAAGGTAAATCGTCACTAAAGAAATAGGTTTGATTGGACTGGAAACAACTACCCGATTGCGGATATATTTTAACGCCATTTCTTCCGTTTAAGTGATGAATCGTTAAAGTATTACGGGTAGTTCTCATCTCACCCCTATCATACCTCTGTCGTACCATTATTTGTTATAATTCGAATATAATTCGAATCAAATACAAATTAAATACGTATATAATTCGACGCGGTTCGAATTATATACGTATTATATTTGAATAAGATACGAATTTAATACGACTATGGTATGACAGAGGTAAGACAGCGAAATAGAAGCATTCCCAATGGGAAAGTTTGGAGATAAGTTTCAGATAAAGTGTAGTAAAGACCCCAATCTGCAATTTAATTCAGGTTAAAGTCACGATTGTGACAGATAAAGAGGGTTTTGCGGCGGGCTATTTTGATTTAATTCTTACCCATCGTTCGTCGATCATCATTTCTTTCTACTTTTGAATTTCACATTTGACCCTATCCGATGGAAATTTTTAACGATGAGTATTATATGCGACGGGCAATTCAGGAGGCTGAACAGGCCTATCATGAAGGGGAAGTACCTATTGGGGCGGTGGTGGTTTCACAATTTCGCATCATTGCCCGTGCCCACAACCTCACCGAGACACTCACCGACGTTACTGCCCATGCCGAGATGCAGGCCATAACCGCAGCGGCAAACCTTCTGGGCGGAAAGTACCTGAATGAATGTGTTCTTTATGTGACAGTAGAGCCCTGTGTCATGTGTGCCGGGGCGCTGGGCTGGGCCCAGATCGGGAAGGTGGTTTACGGGGCATCGGACGAAAAAAGGGGATTTCGCAGGTATGCCCCCGGTGCCTTGCATCCAAAAACGGAGGTGGTATTCGGCGTTCTTGAAAACGAATGTTCGGAATTGATGAAGGCGTTTTTTCAGAATAAAAGATAGAACTGATTTTAACCTGATCATCATTAATTCGAATAGGCAAACAGCACCGCTTCGAACGACCAGCAAGGCAATTCTCAATGTGAATTCATTAAGAGATCGGAAGAGGTATTTTCAATTAAATTTGTTATTTTTACTACATGAGTAAATACGAAAAAATAGTACAACGGATTGTCAGCATGGCCAATAGAACCGTCCCTGATGCTGAGGTTTATTTGTATGGTTCCCGTGCCAGAGGAACGGCACACAAATTGTCGGACTGGGATGTTTTAGTTTTACTAAATTCCGCGAATATCTCTTTCGAATTTGAGACCAGTTTAATGAATGAGTTTTTTGAGCTTGAATTGGAAACCGGGGAAATCATATCACCGATGATTTACTCCCGGCAAGAATGGAATGAAAAGTATTCCATTACTCCCCTATTTGAAAATATTCAAAAAGAAGGAATACGCATCAAATGAAAGGCATTAAAGAAGATCTGATTAAATACAGACTTATCCGTGCAAAAGACACCTATGAAGACGCACAAATACTGGCTGAACGTCAGAAGTGGAATTCTACTGTAAACCGACTTTATTATTCCGCATTTTATGCAGTAACGGCCCTATTATTATATACAGATTTAACTCCTTCTACTCATAATGGAGCCAAATCAAATTTTCATGAATACTTCATCAAAACTGGAAGAATACCCATAGAATTTGGGGAAATTTATTCTCAATTGTTTATCTGGAGACAAAAAGGCGATTACGCTGATCTCTTTGATTTTGATGAAGGAAAAGTAATCCCTTATTTTGAACCGGTAAAACTGATGATTGATCTAATTGAAGGAATTGTTACCGTTTAAACAACCTCTTCAACCTCAAACCCCGTCTTTTTCAAATCCTCCCAATATCCAGGATATGATTTGGTCACAACCCCCGGATCAAGAATGGCGATTGGCCCAATGGTAAGGCTGGCTGGCGCAAAGGCCATTGCCATGCGGTGATCGTGGTAAGTTTCGATTTCGGGCAATGCCTGTTTTTCAAGCGGGAACGATCCGTCCCATCTCAGTTCACCGGGTGCAGGCTCGGTAAGTTGTGCACCGAATTTAGCCAGTTCATCCTGAAGGGCGGCAATACGGTTGGTTTCCTTGATCTTCAGGGTTTCGAGCCCAGTAAAATGAAACGGGATATGTTTCATCACACACAACACTGCAAAGGTCTGCGCCACATCGGGATTTTCAATAAAATTAAGCCTTAATGATTTGGGTTGTGCCTGATGGTTTTTAGTCAGGCGTGATCCTTTTTCAGTAGAGGTGGTTTGCACGCCCAACTGTTCGAACCATTGAGCGATCATTGAATCGCCCTGCAGGCTTTCGGTTCTTAAACCTACCAGTTCAAGATCAACTTCTTCGGCCAACACAGCCATTTGATACCAGTAGGATGCTCCCGACCAATCGGCTTCGACAGAGAAAGGACGGGGCTTATATGCTTGTTCCGCAATCCTGATTTCGTTTGCTTTCCAGACATGCTGGACACCGAACTGCTCCATCAGTTGAAGGGTCATCAGGATGTATGAACGCGACATGATTTTATTCTTCAGACGTAGGGTCAGACCGCCCTCAATGGTCGGAGCAATCATCAGCAGAGCAGAAATATACTGGCTGCTCACACTACCGTCAAGTTCGAGCACGCAGCCTGTCAGGTGCGAACCGTATATCTTCAGGGGAGGGAACCCTTCATTTTCGAGGTATTCAATCCTGGCCCCCAGCTTGGTCAGTGCATCGACCAGGATTCCGATGGGACGTTGTTTCATGCGGTCAGAACCGGTGAGCGTCCAACCGCCGACTATTTGAGATAGGAAAGCAGTGAGAAAACGCATAGCCGTTCCTGCGTGACCGATATCGAACTGAGTATCATTTGAATTCAGAACCTGACTCATCACACGGGTATCGTCGCTATCCGAAAGATTATCAATGGGATATGGACTATTGCTCAGGGCATGGATGAGAAGTGCCCTGTTGGCAATGCTCTTCGATGAAGGGAGAATGATACTTCCTTTGAGCGATGAATCAGATTTAGAAACGAGGTATTTCATTAGATGCTAATAGTTTTTAAATAGTATTCTAGCGTTACGCGTTTCGGGTTACGCGTTTTTACCCGAAACCTGTAACCCGCAACCCGAATAGTACTCCAGCGCTTCAAAGATCAGTTCTTTCGAACAATCGACATTAATATCCACTTTACCAATCTCAGGAATGAGCGTAAAGTTGATGCGATTACCCTCGTTCTTTTTGTCATGAGTCATCAACTGGTAGAGAGCCTCATAGTCAGTGTTTTTAATTTCGAACTTTCCGTAGCGGCCAATCAGCCAGTCAGAAATGGTTTTTAGTTCTTCCATTGAAAGACCACACTGTTTCACCGACAGATAAAGTTCGGCAATCATGCCATAAACAACTGCATACCCGTGCAAAATGGGATGTGCGGTCTTCATGGCATAGCTCTCAAAAGCATGGCCAATAGTATGTCCAAAGTTCAGGGCTTTGCGAATGTGCTGTTCGGTCAGATCATTTTCCACGTGCCATTCCTTTATGGCCACCGAATGAGCTATGATTTCCTGGAGTGCGTCGTAATCTATGTTTTCAAAGTTGAAAGACAGCAATTCAGCCCAATGTTCGGGGCTATGGATCAGTCCATGCTTCAGCATCTCGGCATAACCCGAAAGGAAATTCTCCCGGTCTATGGATTTTAGAAAGTTGGTATTGATCAGTACTGCATTGGGCTCCTTGAATACACCGATTTCATTTTTCAGGCCATTAAAGTTAAAGCCTGTTTTACCGCCCAGCGATGCATCAACCTGTGCCAGCAGTGTGGTAGGGATGTTCACAAAGTCCAGCCCGCGCTTGAATGTTGAGGCGGCAAAACCACCCAGATCGGTCAACATTCCGCCACCTAAATTGATGAGCAGGGATTTGCGGTCGGCTCCGTTGTTACTCAGAAAATCCCAAACCAATTGAACGGATTGAATATTTTTGTTTTCTTCACCGGAAGGAATAGCTATCTGTTTGATAGCGAATTCGTCCAGAACAGGCTGTACGAGAGGGAGACAAAAGCCTCCGGCAGTCAGGTCGGTAAGCACGAAAACCTTTCCTTCAGGATAATTTTGAATTAATATACGAAGTTCATCGTCAATGTGCTGTGAAAAGACAATATTTGAATGTACTTTTGAATGAGTCATAAGTATTACATTTATACCTTGGGCAAAGTTAAGCTATTTTACCAAAGGTTATAATCTGTCATTCAAAAGCCCTAATAATTTACAATTTGATCAGAAATCATGGAAGTTACAAACCAGAAGAGAAGTAAACGAATCAAACAGGCGTTTAACTTTACGGGAATAATTATTGTACTTGTGGGCCTTGTCTTTCTTTGGATGAAACAGGACACCCTGGTATTGATCACGGCTGGGGTATTTGCAGTTTACGTTGGAGTCTCCCAGTTTGCAAATCTGTGTTACGTGAACTTCAATACCCGTAACGGGAAAATATCTATCAAGTATTACCCTATTATTTCTATCCTTAAAAAGGAATACGAGTCTATTGAATTTGCCCATCAGTCACTGCTCAACTTCAAGATCGAAAAGGCAATGGGATTCTCTGATCTCCAGATAGCCATAAGGACCAAGCGTGGAATAGCTGAATTTCCAACCATCAGCCTGTCTGCACTCAGCAAGTTGGAAATTGAACAGATTAGATTTGCCTTAAAAGAAATTATGAAGAATAACCGATAGCTCTATCGGCATTTACCTGCAGATTGCTTAATTTTATAGTGCGTTCTGGTTTTCGCCAGAAAGGTTCGGTGAATTTAACCTTTTCCAATTATCATGGAAATTTCGGATCAGCTTGCCTATAAGATAGCCCTTTCATTGATTCCTGGAATCGGTGCCGTTACCGCCCGTAACCTGATTGCCTATGTGGGCAGTGTTGAGGGAATCTTTCAGGAGAAAGAAAAGGCACTGATGAAAATACCCGGCGTCGGGGAGGTAAATGCTCGGAGGGTGATACGGCAAAATGTACTGGAGCGCGCCCGTCGCGAAGTCAACTTCATTCGTAAAAACCAAATTAAGACCTATTTCTATCTTGACGAAGATTACCCTTTCAGACTTAAAAACTGCAGTGATGCGCCAATTATCTTATATTTCAGAGGCAATGCCAACCTGAATGAACGACGCATTATTTCGGTGGTTGGTACCCGCAGTGCCACCAATTATGGAAAGGAAATCTGCGACGAACTGATTCGCAGCTTTTCCGAGTGCAGCTATCAGATCCTTGTCATATCCGGCCTGGCCTATGGGATTGATGTAGCGGCCCACAAAGCCTGTCTGAAATATGATGTGCCTACGGTTGGGGTTTTTGCTCATGGACTGGATCGTATTTACCCGGCGCTCCATGCACCAGTTGCAACAAAAATGCTGGATAAAGGAGGATTGATTACTGATTTTGTAAGCGAAAGCATCATCGACAGGCAGAATTTTCTTCGTCGTAACCGTATCATAGCAGGGTTAGCTGATGCAACAATTATTGTTGAATCAGCAGAGAAGGGAGGCGCACTGGTGACTGCCGACATTGCCAATTCCTATAACCGGGATGTGTTTGCTTTTCCGGGACGTAGCACTGATCCCTATTCGAGAGGCTGTAATAAATTGATTAAATTTAACGAGGCTGTTTTAATCGAAACTAGGGCAGATATTGAAAAAGCCATGAACTGGGATATTAAAACTCCATTGGTAAAGACATTCCAACCCTCCCTTTTTGAGAAACTTGCCCCGGATGAAGAGAAACTCATTGATCTTTTAAAAGGAGGCGACCGTTTTGTCGATGAAATCACTATTGAAACACAATTACCCATGAGCCGTGTTTCTTCTTTACTGCTTGAACTGGAGTTTAAAGGGATGGTGACTAGCCTACCGGGGAAAATGTACAGGTTAAGGTGAAATGGAATTATTCTTTGATGAGTAATTCAATTTCATTTTTAAGATTAGGTATATGAATCAAAAGTATACCCCAAATGTTCTCATCAGAAACACTATCGTATCCATGAATAATTTGGTTTCTGAGACTCACAATTCTTTTTGCATTATTTATTTCAATATCTGTATCTTCCTTCATTATACGATTCACAGCTTCTCCAATAATTCCCAGATTCCTTTCAATGGCACGTTTTAGTATTATATCTTTGGAATATATCTCAAATCGCTTCTCCCGATCAATAAAAAACGAATCAATTTCCTCAATGGCAAATTGAATATCAAAAAGAGATTTAAGCACTTTTTCGTTCATAGATCAGTTGTTTTTGCTGGTCAATGACTTTACGGAAAACAGGATTTTTTATAGCATGATCTTCAACCAAATCAACCGGTCTTTCAAAAAGACTCTCCAACTGTTCTTTGAAATCCATATAATTGTCAAAGTACTCTAACAAATCAACCTGACTAAACTGTACCAGAAAATCGATATCGCTGGATTCCTTGAAATGATTGGTAAGCACTGAACCAAAAAGATACAACTGCCCAACCTTATGATTGACGCACAGTTCTTTTAACTTATCGGTATTTTGCTCAATGATTTCCATAATACAAATCTACAAAAATTTAAGGATACTATTTTACTCAGTTTCCACCCCTTTAGGAAATCGAAAATAAGCGTCTATCTTTGCGGCATGTCAACATTCGAAGATTTAAAGATAAGCAAGTCGGTTTTAAAAGCGATTGAGGAGTTGGGCTTTACGGAACCCACACCCATTCAGGAGAAGGCTATTCCGATGATTCGTTCAGGAGTGGATGTATTGGGAATTGCACAAACCGGTACTGGAAAAACGGCAGCTTACTTCATCCCGCTGATCATGAAACTGATCAAGGCCGAGGGAAAAGACCCACGGGCCATTGTGTTGGTACCCACCCGGGAACTGGCCATCCAGGTGGGTGAAGATCTCGAAGACCTGACTAAATTCACCAATCTGCGTCGTGCTACTGTATATGGAGGTGTGGGCTGGACCAAACATGCTGAACTGATCAAACCCGGCGTTGATATTATCGTTGCAACACCTGGCCGTCTTTGGGATTTGTATCGTGCAGAGGCAGTATCGTTTAAAAAAGTCAAAACACTTGTCATTGACGAAGCCGACCGTATGCTTGATATGGGATTTATGCCGCAGATCCGCAACTTCCTGGAAATACTCCCCCTGAAACGTCAAAACCTTTTGTTCTCGGCTACCTTTAACGAGAAGGTTGAAGAAATGAGCCACGAGTTCCTTGATTTTCCTGAACGTGTTGAGGTAGCTCCTTCGGCTACACCTGCAGAACTAATCAACCAGGTTTATTATGAGGTGCCTAATTTTCAGACTAAATTAAACCTGATCAACTATTTACTTCGCGATGAGGAGACCTTTTCCAGGGTAATTATATTTGTCGGCACCAAAGAGAATGCCGAGCAGGTTTTCAAGATCATTAAACGACGCTCAGAGGGTGAAAAACGTATCATGCATTCGAATAAAGGGCAGAGTACAAGGATGAATGCAATCAATGCTTTTAAAAGCGGAATCGTGCGTATTCTGATTACTACCGATATTTCATCACGTGGCATAGATGTGGATATGATCAGCCATGTGATCAATTTTGATATACCCAACAATCATGAAGATTACGTTCACCGCATCGGACGAACGGCAAGGGCAAACAATACCGGGACTGCGATTACGCTTGTTAATCCGGCTGAAGAATATAACCTGCACAAGATTGAAGACCTGATTCGCATGAAAATACCGAAAATGGAACTTCCGGCTGATCTGGAACTCATTGCCTCCAAAAAAGAAGAAAGCCAGGATCAGTTGCGTGAGATTGATCGCCAGAAAAGAGTGGCTGATCCGACCTTCAAAGGCGCTTTTCACGAAAAGAAGAACTTCATTGGAAGAGCTAAGAAAAAAGAAAGAGCAAACTTACCCAAAGATAAAGCGAAGGAAAAACGGTTCAGGGAAAGGAAATAAGACTTCCCTTAAATTCCTGATGTATTATTCAAACACCATCACCCGAAAATCATCTACCCATACCGAATCGGATGCAGGATTCCAAAGATAGAATTGGAGGCTGGGTTCCGCGTAGCTTGTAGGTAGGCTTACATTCAATTCACTACGTGTCCATTCACCCGGAATATTAGTACCTTGATTTGATGTCTTGTAAAAGATTTCACTCCTGGAGGCCGAGGCTACGATAAGAGCATGTTTTTCATCCGAACTCCTTTGCCAGAACTCAATCTTAAAGCGTTTACCCCTGGAAACGGGAATTGAGAAATTCAGACCGAATTGATTCGAAGTGGTGAGTAAGATTGATGACTTCCCACTACGGGCATATCGGCTTGACAGGAGCTTCCCACCTCTGAACAGGTATGCATCATTATTCGATCTGATGCTTTCCCCATCGGAGGAAAGCTCTTCCATAGAAGTTTCAATGACCAATGTGGGTTTGTTATCCCTTTTTATCTGTGCAGTATCGATCCTCGCCAGGGCAATTGCCTCACCCGTCTTATCATTCTGATATACTTTGCTTAGGTTCACAAACTTAGAAATTCCGACCTGATCGATCATATCAGTAATCTTTGACATCGAACCCTCACAATTCCCTGTATTGGCATAAATATAAATCTGGCTGTTCACCGAAAACACGTCCGACGAAAGGTAGTTGCCCTTCCAGTCAGTTAATCCATCGCGGCTGTTCCAAAGGTAATTCCCCGGATATGCTGTTGCCAATATCCCGGCATAACGCTTCTTCATGCTGTTGCCTGAATAACTATAGCCGAATTTCAGTGCAGGATGAACAAATGCCCCACCATTGTTATAATCGCTTAGAATAATGTATTTTCCCTTCCATTCTGATTTT